>Ga0209099_1000037_pt1 | contig 150645 bp, 126 predicted proteins | sample AD_JPNHW2_MetaG_FD_184430 | JGI IMG/M metagenome (GOLD analysis project Ga0209099, IMG submission 184430) | Active sludge microbial communities of municipal wastewater-treating anaerobic digesters from Japan - AD_JPNHW2_MetaG (SPAdes) (version 2) | ecosystem: Engineered > Bioreactor >...
CGGTTGAAAGGCTTCTTAGCACGTAAACAGTGTAAACCATTGTTGGGTTTTTATAAAGCAAAAAGCCGTCTTTCAACGGCTTTGTTTTTGCTCCCCAGCCTAGACTTGAACTAGGGACCCTCTGATTAACAGTCAGATGCTCTAACCAACTGAGCTACTGAGGAATTTTAAATTGGAGTGCAAAGTTAAATATTTTTTTGATACTTCAAAATATTTTTTCAATTTTAAATCATCTAAAGCCCTGTTTTTTTCAGATAGTTTTCTGTAAGCCTTGAAACCGGATATTTGTGCAAATCATCTACCCTGACTTTTTTTAGTTTTTTATCTTTAAGTCCTGATGAAATCCCGATTTGAACAAACACTGCGTTTATCACCTGGTGGCTCAGTTTATGAACAAACTTTTTTGAAAAACCAATTTCGTCATATCTTGCATTACCAATTAGTCTTTTGAAACTTTGCGAATCTAAAAGCTGCTTTCGACTCAACGCTTTCTCAGTTTCAATGAGGGGAAACTGGAACAAATGTTTCCAGATATCATCATCTTCACGCTTTATTAAATATGTATAATACCCTCCTTTCATTTTAATCACAGGTACAACATAATAAAAATGACGAATCTTCGGCTGAGTTTTCTTCGAAACTAAAGGGAGGATTGACACCTTATTTTTCTTATAGGCTTTACACTCCTTAATAAAAATACACTTGGGGCAATCAGGATTGCTTACCTTACAATACAGCGCCCCGAATTCCATAATTGCCTGATTAAAATCTGAAGATCTGTTTTTATCAAAAAGTCTGTTCAGTTTTTCAAAGATCAGCTTTTCGGTTGAAGGTGATTTTATATCCTGCTCAATACAGAAAAATCTCGATAACACTCTTTTTACATTACCGTCCAACACGGCATATGGTAAATCATAGGCAAATGAAAGAATGGCAGCAGCTGTATACTTCCCGATTCCTTTTAAACGGATTATTTCATCATAGGAATCGGGTATTACACCGTTATATTTTACTACAATTTCTTTTGCTGCCATATGCATATTCCGGACTCTTGAATAATAACCCAGCCCTTGCCACAACTTCAAGAGATCGCCTTCATTTGCCGAAGCGAGAACAAAAACATCCGGGTACCGCTGGATAAAACGCTTATAATAGGACAGGCCTTGTTCGACCCGGGTCTGCTGCAAAATTATTTCAGAAACCCAAATCTTATAAGCATCTTTTGTCTCCCTCCACGGAAGATCGCGTTTGTTTATAAAATACCACCCGGTAAGTTTGTCTGAAAACTCCATTTACATTAATATTAATAAGCAAAAGTATTGATTAATAACAGAAAAAATTATTAAAAAAAATTATATTAAAAAAAATAACATTATATTTGCAGCCCGATTTGAAAAAAGACATCTACGACAATAAAAACTTTAAAAAATTAACTTATAAAAAATTATTTTATCATGACAAAAGCAGAAATCGTAGCAGAAATTGCTAACAAAACAGGGATTGAAAAGTTGACTGTACAAACATCCGTTGAATCATTTATGGAAGCCGTAAAAATTTCTATGCAAAAAGGCGAAAACGTTTACCTCAGAGGTTTTGGAAGTTTTATAGTAAAAAAACGCGCACAAAAAACCGGAAGAAATATTTCAAAAAATACCACCATAGTAATACCGGCTCATAATATTCCAGCATTTAAACCGGCTAAAGTTTTTGTAAACGCAGTTAAAAAAAATGTAAAATAACCTAATCCTTAAAGTTATGCCAAGCGGAAAAAAAAGAAAAAGACATAAAATGTCAACTCACAAGCGCAAAAAACGCTTGAGAAAGAACAGGCATAAGAAGAAATAATGATTTTTTTTGATGCACTGCCTTAAAATGCTACATTTTAAGGCAGCTGTTTTTTTATTTCTGACTCCTGTTACTATTTAATTTAATATCACATATATTTAAAGCATAAAAAACTTATTGCCTTTGAACAGGGAACTTATTATCGATTCCGGACCCTCCGAAGTACTTATTGCATTACTTGAAAACAAAAAGCTTGTTGAGCTCCACAGAGAAAAAAACAGTAATAATTTCTCAGTCGGAGATATCTATCTTGGAAAAGTCAAACGAATTGTACAGGGTTTAAATGCAGCTTTCATAGATATTGGCTATGAAAAAGATGCATTTCTGCATTACCTAGATCTTGGCCCACAGGTGCATTCTTTGATCCGGTATACCAAAAGCGCTGTTCAGGGTAAAGCAGTGCCATTGACCAGCAGTGAAACGCCTCCTGATAAAAGCATCGAAAAATCCGGTAAAATTTCCCAAATAATAGCTGTCAACCAGGAAATACCTGTTCAGATTGCCAAAGAACCCATATCAAACAAAGGCCCCCGGATAACTTCAGAAATCGCCATCGCCGGGCGATACCTTGTTTTAGTGCCATTCTCCGACAGGGTTTCTATTTCCCAGAAAATTAAAAGCAATGAGGATCGCAACAGGCTGAAACGCCTGGTGATGAGCATTAAACCAAAGAATTTCGGAATAATTATCCGTACGGTTGCCGAGAACAAAAAAGTTGCTGAGCTCATTGCTGACCTTGAAGACCTGATGAAAAAATGGGAATCCATGGTGGCAAGGCTCGAAAATTCAAGGGCTCCAAAAAAGATCCTGAGCGAAATCGACCGTTCATCCGTCATTTTACGCGACATCCTGAACGAAACATTCAACAGCATCCATGTCAACGATGTCGCGATTTTTGATGAACTCAAAAACTATATCAAAACCATTGCCCCGGATAAGACAGATATCATCAAATTATACAAAGGCAAAGATCCGATATTTGAACATTTTGGCATCGACAAACAGATCCGGAATGCCTTTGGTAAAAAAGTCTATCTGAAAAATGGCGCTTACCTCATTATTGAACATACCGAAGCCATGCATGTCATCGACGTGAATAGCGGGCATCGTAGCAATACCGACAACAATCAGGAAGCAAATGCCATGGATGTCAATATGGATGCAGCCACAGAAATTGCGCGCCAGCTTCGGCTTCGCGATATGGGCGGTATCATCGCCATTGATTTTATCGATCTGCATATTCCACAAAACCGTCGTGCGCTCTTTGAAAAAATGCGTGCCGAAATGGACGCTGACCATTCAAAACATACCATTTTGCCTCCAAGCAAATTCGGCGTAGTTCAGATCACCAGACAACGGGTCAGGCCCGAAACCAATGTTAAAATTCTTGAACAGTGCCCGTTTTGCGAAGGTTCCGGAGAAATCAGAGCCAGCATTTCACTGATCGACGACATTGAAAACAGAATTACCTACCTGTTAAAAGAACAAAACGAAAGAAAGATTAAACTACTGGTACACCCGTATTTGTACGCCTACCTTAAGAAAGGTTTTTATTCCAGGCATCTAAAATGGTTTGTCAAATACAAACAATGGATCAAACTGAGCTACTCCAACAACTATCATTTACTCGAGTACCATTTTCTTAACAAAGCCGGCGAAGAAATAAAACTCTGATTTTTTTTCTTAAGTTTCTTTTTTTCATACCTTTGAAATTGATTTTTCTTAAGTCAGTTTCTAATGTATTGTAAACCTTTAATCTGAATTAATATGAAAAAATTTTTTCTGTTATTATGCATCCCGCTGGCATTAACCTTTTCGCAATGCAACAGGGGCGGTAAATTAAAAATTTCAACCATGGGTTCTATCAAACAGGTCACCATCGATTCGACCATCAATAATCTTATTGCCAAATACGGTGATAAAGAAAAAGAACGCATCACCAAAGGCGTCACACAGGCAGCTGCGTTATGGGTAAAAACAGACGGAAAAAACAAGGATTTTCAGGATTTTTGCATGCAGAATTTTGCAGGAGATACCAATTCATTGAATGCACTGTTCAACCGCCTGCAGGTAAACTTTGAAGTAATCTTTGGAAACTTTAACCGTATCAGCCTTGATCTCAAGCGCCCACTTCATATTGATGACGGTGAAATGATACCTGTTGACGATATTTTTGGTGCTTATGATCCTTTTTCACATCTCAATGATGACTTTTTCAATAATAAAATTGCCTTTGTCACCATTTTGAATTTTCCTTTTTACACCCTGAAAGAAAAAATTGAACTCGGTCCTAAATGGGACCGGAAACAATGGGCTTACGCCCGTCTTGGCGACATGTATACTTCCCGCGTGCCGGCTGATGTCCTGCAAAAATTCTCTGATGAACTGACCTCGGCTGATATGTACATTTCGGAATACAACATTTACATGGGGAACCTGGTTGATGATAAAAACAACACCTATTTCCCGAAAGACATGAAACTTATCAGCCACTGGGGCCTGCGCGATGAACTGAAGGCAAATTACCAGGGCGAGAACGGGCTCACCAAACAAAAAATGATCTACCAGGTCATGCTTCGTATCATTGCCCAGGAAATTCCCGATAGCACCATTAATAATCCTAATGTTCAATGGAATCCTTATGCAAATAAACTGTTTAAAAACGGTAAAGAAATCGGATTTAAACCTGAAGATGACATCCGTTATGGCAAAATGCTGGGGCTTTTCAATGCCATCCAGGGTATCGATAAATACAACCCACAATATCCAACTTACATACAGCGCACTTTTGAACAAGGCATGGAAATGCCGCAGCCCGAAGTTGAAAAACTTTTTATCGAATTTATTTCTTCACCTGAAGTAAAACAAGTGGCTAAACTTATCAGCAGCCGCCTTAACCGCAAACTCGAACCTTTCGATATCTGGTATGATGGATTTAAACCCAGAAGTTCTATTTCAGAAGACGAACTCACCGCTAAAGTACAGGCAAAATATAAGTCTGTCCTTGATTACCAGAACGACTTTTCAAATATTCTTGTAAAACTGAAATTCTCCAAAGACAAAGCTGATTTTATTTCCTCTAAAATTGTAGTTGATCCTGCACGTGGCTCAGGACATGCCTGGGGAACTATGATGAAAGGCGATGTGTCACATCTCCGCACTCGTTTTCCGAAAGAAGGCTGGAATTATAAAGGATACAACATCGCCTGCCACGAATTCGGCCACAACGTGGAACAGACCCTGTCGATGTATAACGTGGATTACTACTCACTGGCAGGTGTGCCAAACACCGGTTTTACCGAAGCACTGGCTTTCATTTTCCAGAAACGCGACCTCGACTTGCTCGGAATCACCAACCCCGACCCCAACAAAGAATATTTCCAAACCCTGGATAATTTCTGGTCATGCTATGAAATTATGGGTGTATCACTCGTAGATATGAATACCTGGAAATGGTTGTATGATCACCCGCATGCCACCAAAAAAGAATTAAAAGAAGCGGTAATAAACAATGCTAAGGAAGTGTGGAACAAATATTATGCTGATGTATTTGGAATTAAGGACTGCCCGATCCTTGCCATTTATTCCCACATGATCGACAACCCATTATATTTATCGAACTACCCTGTCGGCCAGTTGATACAGTTCCAGATCGAAGAATACATTAAAGGTAAAAACTTTGGCGATGAAGTTATTCGGATATTTACTTACGGCCGTACCATTCCTGAAGTTTGGATGCAACATGCCGTTGGTGCTCCGATCTCCATCAAGCCGATGATCAATGCTACAGATGAAGCCTTGAAAAAGGTTGGCAAATAAATCAATTTAGCCAGTCATCGGATGACTTTGAGTCATCCGATGACTAATTACTAAAGGCTTGCAGGATTTGCGAGCCTTTTTTATTGGCAAACCGCAACATGCAAGCCGGAGAACGGCTCCAAGCCGTCCTCCGGCTAAAATTGCCGAACTTAGATTTTATTTGAATTAATCCCCAAACCTGTGTAACTTTGCACAGCTTATTTATTTTAAAACCATGGAAACAGTCGTCAGCGGTATCAGGCCAACCGGAAACCTTCACCTCGGAAACTATCTCGGAGCATTGCAGAACTTCGTTAAAATGCAAAACGAAAATAACTGCTTTTTCTTTATTGCCGATTATCATTCTCTTACTACACACCCCACCCCTGCCGACTTGCATGGGAATGTCCGCAATGTGCTGGTTGAATACCTTGCCTGCGGCCTCGACCCGGAAAAAGCAACCATTTATATGCAAAGCGACCTCCCGGAAACCGCCGAACTCTACCTCATTCTGAACATGAATGCCTATATGGGCGAACTGGAACGCTGCACCTCCTTCAAAGAAAAAGCACGCACACAGCCGGAAAATATAAATGCCGGGCTTCTCACCTATCCCACGCTTATGGCTGCTGATATTATAATCCATAAAGCTACAAAAGTACCCGTGGGAAAAGACCAGGAACAACACCTCGAAATGACACGAACCTTTGCCAAACGTTTTAACCGCTTGTATAAGGTTGAGTATTTTCCAGAACCCGAAGCTTATAATTTTGGGCAGAGCCTTGTTAAAATACCCGGCCTTGACGGCAGCCAAAAAATGAGCAAATCCGAAAATGAAAATTCTGCCATTTTTCTTGCTGACAGCGCTGATGTCATCCGGAAAAAAATCATGAGAGCCGTTACCGATACAGGGCCAACAGAACCCAACTCGCCCAAACCTCAGGCCATCGAAAACCTCTTCAGCCTGATGAAAATTGTAACCAAACCCGAAATCATACAACACTTTGACGAACTATACAACAACTGCACGATCCGCTATGGCGACCTAAAAAAGCAATTAGCCGAAGACATGGTTGTTTTTGTTGCTCCGCTTACCGAAAAGATAATTGAACTTTCGTCCAATAACGAATACCTGCATAAGGTCGCTGTAATGGGCGCTGAAAAAGCTCATGAAAGTGCAGCAAAAACCATTAAAGAAGTCAGGGAAATCATCGGCTTCAAACCATTTTAATAGGGCGTTTATTATACCTTTTTACTCCTATGTGCCTATGTGGTAAAAAATGGCTGCGACTCAATACCTGAAATACACGTATATCTTCCCGAAATTATCCCTGTCCTTTTCAATCCGGTGATATAATTTCTTGATCTCTTTCTGCTCCAGAAACCTGAGCACTTTCTTTTTCAGCTGCCCGCTGCCTTTACCCGGTATAATCTCAACCCAGTCGGCTTTCCTGTCAACCGCTTCTTCCATAATATCAATCAACGCTTTATCAATAAGGTTTCCTTTGTTATAAATTTCATGAAGGTCCAACACCAATTTTGACATGCTGTAATGGCTTTTGTTTCAACAAAGGTAAGGCAATGTAAAATAGATTCATTAATTTTGCTGTAAATCTGATTATTCATGGAACCTGTAAAAGCATTTTATCTCCTTTCCACCTGGGCGCTTCGTGTTGCAGTGCTGGTGCTGGTTTATATCATTTTTTTCGGAACCTTGCGCACACTGGACTTCAACAATACTGACTTTTATATAGCCGCCGGATTTGCCCTTTTCAGCATGTTGCTTTTTATTGGCGGTTTTATGAACAAAAGCGGCATGACGGTGATTACCGCACTTTTCCTTTTATTAGGATGTGCCTATGAAATTGTAATGCACTACGGCTTCCATAAAGGTAAATTTGTAGCTATTTATTTTATTTTCGGCGCTATCACCATGTTCTTTTTTGCAAACGGAAACAAAAAGAAATAACCCAAACAACTAACAGCCTCCCGATAGCTTTCGGGGCAGCCTAACTCCGCCGCGGCGGACTAACAGCCTCCTGATAGCATTCGGGACAGCCTAACAGTCTAACAGCCTAACAGCCTAACAGTCTAACAGCCTAACAGCCTAACAGCCTAACAGCCTAACAGCCTAACCTGCTAACCTTCTAACCTTCTAACCTTCCAACCTTAAAACCTTCTAACCTTGAACCCTCCCCAAAACAATAAAGAACGCGCCATCCTCATAGGACTTATCACGCCTAAACAAAATAAAGAAAAGGCAGCATTGTACCTTGAGGAACTGTCATTCTTACTAAAAACTGCCGGCGGTGATCCTGTCAGGCATTTTTTGCAAAAACTTGACATGCCAGATCCGAGGACATATGTTGGCTCTGGTAAGATTGCTGAGATTAGTTGTTATATTTCCGAAAACAATATTAATCTTGCCGTTTTTGATGATGAACTCAGCCCTTCACAGATCCGGAATATTGAAACAGCACTCAAGTGCCGGGTGATCGATCGCAACAACCTTATCCTGGATATTTTTGCCTACCGTGCACGTACTTCTTATGCCCGCACGCAGGTAGAACTTGCACAATACCAATATCTGCTGCCACGGCTTACAGGTATGTGGACGCACCTTGAAAAGCAACGAGGTGGTATCGGTCTCAAAGGCCCGGGTGAAAAAGAAATTGAAACTGACCGCCGCGTAATAAAAGACCGGATCACCCTGCTGAAGGAAAAACTGAAAAAAATCGATAAGCAAAAAATCACGCAGCGCAAAAACCGCAGCGGAATGATACGCGTGGCTCTGGTTGGTTACACAAATGCCGGCAAATCCACCATCATGAACCTGCTGAGCAAATCGGAAGTTTTTGCTGAAGATAAACTTTTTGCTACCCTCGACACAACGGTCCGCAAGGTGGTTATCGGAAACCTTCCCTTTCTGTTGTCCGATACAGTCGGGTTTATCCGAAAATTGCCACATGCCCTGATAGAATCTTTCAAATCCACGCTTGATGAGGTGTTTGAAGCTGATATTCTCATACATGTGGTGGATATTTCTCATCCTGAGTTTGAAGAGCAAATTGAGGTGGTAAATCAAACACTTGATGAGATTAAGGCAAACGACAAACCGGTGATAACGGTGTTTAACAAAATCGACAACTATTCGTTTATTAAAAAAGATGAGGATGATCTGGCATTGCCGGACAAAAAAAATCTTACCCTTGAAGAACTTCAACAGACCTGGATGGCAAAAAATTCGAGCCCTTCAATTTTTATTTCTGCAACAAAAAAAACTCATCTCGAAGAATTCAGGAAACTGATCTACGAAAACGTAAGTACCATGCATGCAAAAATTTATCCTTATAATAATTTTTTGTATTGAAGTTTTCCGGACGAAAAACATATAAAAACGGTTTTAATTTCCAGGTTTTTTAAAACTTTAACATAAGTCTTAAAAATTTTAATTAAGTTTGTTTATCTTTTCTGACCATGGAAAATAAACTCTCCGTTGTAATTATCACTTTTAACGAAGAAAAAAACATTGGCCGTTGCATTGATTCTGTTAAGAGTATCGCCGATGAAATCATTGTGGTGGATTCATTTTCTGTGGATCAGACACCTGAAATTTGTAAAAACTCCGGTGTTAGGTTTTTCCAGCACGAATGGACCGGTTACAGCGAACAAAAAAATTATGGAAACTCGCTCGCCGCATACGATTGGATTTTTTCAATCGACGCTGATGAAGCCTTGTCGGATGAACTAAAAAACAGTATCCTCAGCATAAAAAAAGATGTTGTTTCACCAAATTATCGGATTTGCCGCATTACAAATTATTGCGGAAAATGGGTACATCACAGCGGATGGTATCCTGATGTTAAAGTCAGGTTTTTCGATCGCAGGATCCATCATTGGGAAGGCCTGATACATGAGCGGCTCAATGTAGATAACGAACGTGATATCCCTGTATTAAAAGGCGATTGTTACCACTACAGTTATTACTCCCGCGAAGGCCACCTGGCACAGGCACGAAAATTATCGGAACTGGTTGCTGTTGATCTTTTTAATAAAAGAAAAAAAATTTGCCCCCTGAAACAAACAGTTTCTCCTTTTTTCAAATTTATTAAAATGTTTTTTCTTCAGCTTGGGTTTCTTGATGGCTCAGCAGGTTATGACATAGCAAAAATTTCCTCAAAAGCAGTTTGTATTAAATATGAAAAGCTCAGGACATTATACAAAGCGGAAAAAAATTAATAAACGGAATCCGCGGATAATTATCAGCCGCACGGACAATATCGGTGATGTGATACTTGCATTGCCAATGGCCGGTGCAATTAAGAAAGCTATTCCCGGCGCTTATATTTTATTTCTGGGAAAATCTTACACAAAAGACATCGTTGAAATGAGTGAAAACATCGATGAATTTGTCGATTGGGAAGAAATAAAAAACCTGGATACTCATGCTCAGATAAAAAGTTTCAAAAATCTAAATGCCGATTATATCGTTCATGCATTAGCGGTAAAGCAAATTGCAATACTGGCAAAAAAAGCCGGTATCCGGAAACGGATTGGAACAAGCGGACGGATATACCACTTGAAGTATTGCAATAAAATAATATTTTTTACACGCAGGCGGTCAAAACTACATGAGTCACAGCTAAACCTCAAACTGCTAAGGGCGTTTGGGATCAAAAGGCCTTTTGCCTTGCAGGATATTATCCAACATTACGGAATTGTCCCGCCCAACTCGCTCCCTGACAAATACCGGGACATGATTGACAACACCAAGTTCAATCTCATCCTCCATCCGAAATCTAAAGGAAGCGCCCGCGAATGGGGAATAAATAACTACGCTGAACTAATCAGTCTGTTACCTAAAGACAAATTCAAGATTTTTGTCACAGGAACGGAATCAGAAACGGAAATTATTCAATCCGGAATTATTAATAAACATCCCGAGGTGATTAACCTTTCCGGAAAACTTTCCCTGCTTGAGTTAATAAGTTTTATCGCGAATGCCGACGGGCTGGTTGCATGCAGTACCGGACCACTCCATATTGCCGCTGCACTGGGGAAATTTGCCATCGGAATTTTTCCGCCCATTCGACCCATGCATCCGGGACGGTGGGCGCCGGTTGGCACAAATGCTATTTACCTCGTTGTTAATAAAAAATGCAATAAATGCAGGGGAAACAAGCCTTGCGAGTGTATTCAAAGCATCACACCCGAGATGGTGAAAAATAAACTGATGGAACTTTTTAAACCGGACAGTGCTTTTGTTGATATTATATGAAAACTTTTCGCGGAATAACATTTTTCATCATGTAAAAATAATTAATATTGCCTGCAATTTATTGATACCACGGCCCCATGAACAAAATTACCGCCTTTATACTTTTCTTCCTGCTGTTTTTTGCAGGCACCCTATTTGCACAGGAAATTACGCTCAAGGGAAATTATTACGGATTCAACCTCCACGTATTAAACCCCAGCGCAGGTAATGGCTTTTGCGTTACATCAGTTTTGGTGAATAACAATCCCAGTATGGATGAAATTAATTCCAATGCCTTCGAAATAGATTTTTCACTGATGAATCTGAAAATTGGCGATCCTGTAACAGTGGTTATTAAACACAAAAGCGGATGCAAACCTGAAGTTATTAACCCTAAAGCATTACAACAATCCGAAAATGTTTCATTTGTTTCACCTAAAGCTGATAAAACCGGAAAAATCAACTGGGGCATCAAAGGCGATTTAATGGATGAACCCATGATTGTAGAACAATTCCGCTGGAACAAATGGATAAAAATCGGCGAACTGGCACCCACTGATACCGTCAGAAAAAACATGTACTCAATTGAAACTGTGCCCCATTCTGGTATTAATCAGTTTCGGATCCTCTTTAATGATGAAAACGATAATCCTGTGTATTCAAAAATCATAAAATACACATCCCGAAATCCTGAAATCGTTTTAGAATCAGCAAAAGTATCCGATAAATTAGTTTTTTCTGCCGATACACAATACGAGATCTTTGACCTGAAAGGTAATTTTATTGCTGAAGGCTTTGGCAAGGAGGCAGATGTTACTGACCTCGAAAAGGGTAAATACTGGCTTAATTTTGATAATAAATCCGTCAATTTCACAAAGAAATAATTCCACCCCGCCTAACAACCTCACGATAGCTATCGGGACAGTCTAATAGCCTAACAGTCTAACGACCTAACAGCCTAATAGCCTAATAGCCTAAATTGCTATAAATATTTGTACCTTTGCATTATATTACCCTTACTGATATTTTTATGACTTCAAAAAAACTCTTACTGATCATCATGGATGGCTGGGGTGAAGGATTGCACAATCATTCAAACGCCATATTTTCAGCAGATACACCCTTTATTAAAAGTTTATATAACAACCCGGAAGTAGCCTATTGTCAGCTAACAGCTTCTGGACTTGCTGTTGGCTTACCGGAAGGACAAATGGGAAATTCTGAGGTTGGTCACCTTAATTTCGGAGCCGGAAGAATCGTATATCAGGATCTGGTCAGAATCTCAAAAGCTGTTGAAGATAACAGCATAACTCAAAACCAGGTTCTCTGCGATGCTTATAATTATGCCAAGAAAAACAACAAAGCCGTTCATTTCATTGGACTGATCTCTGATGGCGGAGTTCATTCATTACAGACGCACCTTTACAAACTTTGCGATATTGCAAAGGATTTCGGCCTGGAAAAAGTTTTTGTCCATGCCATTACTGATGGCCGTGATACCGACCCACACAGCGGATTAGCTTACCTGACTGAACTAAACGATCATTTAAAAAAGTCAACAGGAAAAATTGCCACCCTGGTTGGCCGTTACTATACCATGGACCGCGACAAACGCTGGGAACGGGTCAAAACGGGTTACGACATGATGGTGCATAGCGTCGGGAAAAAATCTAAAGATGTATTACAGGCCATACAGGAATCTTATGATGAAGGAGTGACCGATGAATTTGTTAAACCTGTCGTATTTACGGACGAGGAAGAGAATCCACTGACGACAATCCAACAGGATGACGTGGTCATTTGTTTTAACTTCCGTACCGACAGGCTGAGGGAGATTACAACAGTACTGACCCAGAAAGATATGCCCGAAGCCGGGATGAAGACCATTCCTCTTTACTATCTTACCATGACTCGTTATGATGAATCCTTCAGAAACATAAAGATCATCTTTGGCAATGAAGACCTGAAGTATACATTGGGCGAAACATTGAGCGGTTACGGAAAAAAACAACTTCGTATTGCAGAAACGGAAAAATATCCCCATGTGACTTTTTTCTTCTCCGGTGGGCGTGAAATACCTTTCGAAGGCGAAGACCGGATTATGGTCCCATCGCCAAAAGTTGCCACCTACGATCTTCAACCTGAGATGAGCGCCCCTGAAGTTACTGAAAAAGTCATTGAAGCTATAAATAAAAATTATTACGATTTTATGTGCCTGAATTTTGCAAATGCAGATATGGTAGGCCATACCGGAGTATACCCGGCAATTTTAAAAGCACTCAACACCGTTGATTCATGTGTTAATAAAGTAATATCCACTGCTTTACAAAATAATTATGCGGTTATTTTAACTGCTGATCATGGAAATGCCGACATCGCTGTAAACCCCGATGGGACTCCTAATACTGCTCACTCCTGCAATCCCGTTCCGTGCTTTTTATTTGATAATGACTTCAAAACAATGCAGAACGGAAAATTGGCTGATATCGCCCCTACCATTCTCAAAATTATAGGCCTGCCAAAGCCCCCTGAAATGACCGGCAATGTTCTTGTTTGAAATAATTTTTTAATAAACTAAATTTATTTCCTGAATTTCTTTAACTACAATATTTTTTTTATCTTTACATCAATTATTTATAATAATTTATCATTGATTTTATGAAAAACACCCTAACCCTCTGCAAACATTTGTGGCTTGCATTTTTTGTTGTTCTATCAAATGTATCATTCTCAAACAATCCTGAAAAAGCTGAAACTTCGATTAAGATTAAAGAAAACTCTTATGAAAAGCTGGTGCTGGTTAATTCTCTATCTCTTCAGGATGTAAAAACCCTGAAAGTGAAAACCTCGAAAGGATTTTTCTCTGAGCTGATCATTCCCGGATATGGCAGCTCAAATTCCATTGGCGACCCCAAACTGCCGGTTATGAAACAACTGATCGAAGTTCCGGTTGGTGCTGCAATTAAGATAAATATCAAAAACTCCACTTATACGGATATTAAATTAGGTGAATTGGGCGCATCCTTTTCCGTGATGCCTGCTCAGCCGTCGGTTTCAAAAAGCGATGACCCAAAAAACATTATTTTCAGATACAATAACGCCACTTATAAAACCAACCAATTCATCCAACATAATCTGGCAACTGTTGAAATGATTGGGAATATGCGTGGAACTAATATCGGACGCCTGGATATTGCCCCCTTTTATTACAATCCTGTAAAAAATTCGTTGCGGATTTACACCTCTATAGAAGTGGAAATTGTTTTTGAAAATGCCAACGTTTCGACAACTATAGAACAAAAAGAAAGAAACTATTCACCCTATTTTGAACCTTCTTTTGGGAAAATTTTCAATTACAAACCCTTGTCTACAGGTAAATCGAATTTCACAAAATATCCGGTAAAATATGTGATTGTTGCCGACACGATGTTTTACACGCTATTGCAACCTTTTGTGGAATGGAAAACTAAAAAAGGGTTTACAGTTGTTCAGGCATACACCAACAACCCGGCAGTTGGTAATACAACGACGTCCATAAAATCTTACTTGCAAAATCTTTACAACGCAGGTACAGCCAGCGATCCGGCCCCCTCTTTTGTACTTTTGGTGGGAGATATTGCCCAGGTTCCTTCCTTTACCGGTACACAGGGTTCCCACGTTTCCGATTTGTATTATTGCGAATATACTGGGGATTTTCTTCCCGAGGTTTATTACGGACGCTTTTCCGCAACAAATACCACTGAACTCAGGCCACAAATTGACAAAACCCTTGAATACGAACAATTTTTAATGCCTCAGTCTACTTTTCTCGACACCTGCGTTATGATAGCCGGACAAGATCCATCCTTCGGGCCAACCCATGGTGATGCTCAGATAAATTATGGAACCGACACCTATTTTAATGCTGCGCATGGCTTATATTCGAACACTTATCTCTATGCTGTTTCAGGAAGCAGCGCCACACAGATCATTCAAAACGTCAGCGACGGGGTTTGTATGGCAAACTATACGGCTCATGGCAGTTCTGATGGTTGGGCCGATCCGTCATTTAATATTGCTGCCGTCAGTACACTTCAAAATGCGCATAAATATCCGTTAATGATTGGAAATTGTTGCCTTACTAATACTTTTGACAACCCTACGTGTTTTGGTGAAGCCTTGCTCAGAGCCGAAAATAAAGGCGCTTTAGGTTATATCGGAGGCTCCAACAGCACCTATTGGGACGAAGATTTTTACTGGGGTGTCGGCTACCGTAATTTCGGAACAGGCAACCCTCCACAGCATCCGGCATATGATGCAGCAAATCCAGGCGCTTACGATGGCACATTCCATGATCACAATGAATTATTCGGTAGTTGGTATGTTACCCAGGGACAGATGATTTCTGCCGGAAATCTTGCTGTTACCCAATCAGGTAACACAAGCTATTCCTATTATTGGGAAATCTACCACCTGATGGGCGACCCATCACTTATGGTATATTATTCTGATCCTCCTGCTATGACCGTAAACTATAACGCACTGATGCCGCTTGCCGTCACCTCATTTGATATTACCACCGATGCCCCATACGCCTATGCGGCCATTTCAAAAGATGGCGTGTTATACGGAGCCGCCCTCGCAGACTCTTTGGGAAATATTACGGTAAACTTAGACCCCATTACCGTTCCAGGGGTAGCCGATATTGTGATCACCCGCCAAAACAGACAACCATATATTGGAACCGTTGTTGTTGCATCACCAACGGGACCTTATGTTTTGTACACAAAGAATCATGTTGGCTCTTCTGGTAATGGAGATACACTGGTTGACTATAACGAAAATGTTGTGTTGGATATTACGCTGAAAAATTATGGAGCAGCTGATGCAAATGGAGTTACAGCAACCATTGCCACAACCGATCCCTATGTAACCATTACTGATAATTCAAATACTTGGGGAACTATCACTTCAAATAATTCTTCCCTGCAAACAGCTGCCTATGCTTTCACAACTTCCAATTTTATCCCCGATCAGCACGTTGTTCCATTTAATATGACCATTCAGGATAACAGCAGCAATACCTGGAATTCGGCCTTTAATTTAAAAATCAATGCTCCTGATCTGAACATCGGCACCTTCTCTATTAATGACTCACTGGGCGATGACAACCATATGCTTGATCCATCAGAAAATGCAAAAATCATCATACAATCTTCAAATTATGGGCATAGCGATGCAGCAACCACAACAGGAACGCTTTCGACAACCAGCCCTTATATTACAATAACCAATAGCATTTTCAATTTTAACACCTTGAATAAGGGCGCCACAGCGAATGCTGTATTCGATATTTTAGTATCCTCCATACTTCCCGACACGGCAATTGTAGAATTTACCTATACACTGCAATCCGGTGCATACACCAAGGTAAGTCAATATACGATCAATGTTGGCCAGGCTATGGAAGATTTTGAAACAGGTGACTTTACAAAATTTGAATGGCAATCCGGCGGCAATGTTCCCTGGATCATTACCAATGTCTTACCTTACGAGGGGCTTTATAGCGCCAAATCAGGAGTTATCAGCGATAATCAGACCTCTGAACTATTTGTTACCTTAGAGGTTTCAGCAGCCGATACGCTTTCTTTTTGGAAAAAAGTTTCGTGTGAACAAGGTTCAGACTGGGGTGGAACCTACTATTGGTATGATAATCTGGAATTTTTAATTGATGGCATTTCACAGGGAAAATGGGATGGAGTAAACACAGCGTTTACCAAATCCGAATACCCTGTAGCTACTGGAACACATACCTTTAAATGGGTATATCAAAAAGACGGTTCTGTCAGCGGTGGCGAAGATTGTGCATTTTTAGACTATATTATTTTCCCGCCTTCCATTAAAGTGGTTAATTCTGTTAATGAAAATGATTCAGAAAATTCAATATTTAATTCCTATCCTAACCCTGCAAACGGATTTACCAACATCAATTTCACCATAACCAAATCATCCAATGTTAGCTTGAAATTGTATGATATGAATGGTAAGTTGATTGATGTTATTTTAAATAACAATTTCAAACAGGAAGGAAATTACAACATCCTTATTAATACAAGTAAATACCAATCAGGTATTTATAACTTTGAATTTGTTACAAATAATGAGAAAATCAATAAAAAAATAATAATAATTAAATAAACAGCACATGAAAAAATTTAGTGTTCTTGTTATTCTGATTTGTTTTAGCGTTTGTTCATTCGCTCAAAACTGGGTAAGCATCAACGCCACCAACCCTTATCCCGCAAAGGTAGTGCTGACAAATGGAGCCATCTCAAGTTCATCATTTAACGTGGATATCAAAGGTTATTTCACTAGGGTTGTCAATACACCTCAAGGCCAGAAAACAATAATCAGTCTGGAAAACTCAACTCCCATACTTGAGGCTGGAGCTCCCGACATTCCTAAGATTGCAACCTCTCTGATCGTACCTGATAATCAAAACATGACGGTAGAAGTTACGTATTCCAATTACGTTGAATATCAGAATATAGATATTGCTCCGTCAAAAGGAAATTTTACCCGTGATATTGATCCGTCAACAGTGCCTTACACATACGGCCCTGCATACAGTCTGAACCAGTTTTATCCCGGCACACTGGCCGAATTGAAAGAACCCTATATTTTAAGGGATTTCAGAGGGCAAACAGTGTTAACCTACCCATTTCAATACAATCCGGTAACTAAAGTTTTACGTGTTTATAACAATTTTTCTGTAAATGTTCATACCGCAACAGGTACGGTTGTAAATCCATTGAACAGAATCCAGCCATTATCTAAAATTGAAAAAGAATTCAGCAATGTATATAATCATCAATTCCTTAACTATTACAATAATCATAAATATACTCCTTTGGATGAACACGGAAAAATGCTGATTGTGTGCGCTGATGCCTATTTAACTGCCATGCAGCCTCTTGTTGACTGGAAAAACGATGAAGGAATTCCTACGGAAATAGTAAGTGTTACAACGGCTGGCTCCACTTCAGCCGCGATAAAAACATATGTTACAAATTATTACAACACTAACGGGCTTACTTTTTTGCTATTGATAGGTGATGCTGCGCAGCTTCCAACTTTTACCGTTTCCGGAGGTGGTTCTGATCCAACTTATGGATACATTATTGGAAGCGATCATTTTCAGGAGATTTTTGTCGGCAGATTCTCAGCTGAATCTGTTGCCGATGTTCAAACCCAGGTAACCCGGACCATCAATTATGAAAAAACACCATCTACTACACCAGGGAAATTTAATAGGGCCGTCAACATCGGTTCTGACCAGGGCCCCGGCGATGAAAGTGAATATGACTGGCAACACCAGCGAAATCTGGGAACTTTAATGGACGGTTTTACCTATACCAGCCGTGCTGAATTATTTGACGGAAGCCAGGGAGGCCTTGATGCAAGCGGTAATGCGACTGCTGCGCAACTTTTAACCGAAGTAAATAATGGTGCAGGGATTATTACTTATACAGGACACGGCTCAGATAATGCTTTTACAACCACCGGATTTAGTAACACAAACATTGCCAGCCTGACCAACACCAATGTCCTTCCTTTTATTTGGTCTGTGGCATGTGTCAATGGCAACTTCACGGCAGGCACTTGCTTCGCCGAAGGATGGTTGAGAAAAACATACAACAACCAACCAGCAGGAGCAGTTGCCACACTGATGTCTACCATCAATCAAAGCTGGAAACCGCCCATGGAAGGTCAGGATGAGATGGTCAACATTCTTACAGAGAATGCCAGTACAAACATTAAACGAACTTTTGGAGGGCTTTCCGTAAATGGTATTTTTAAAATGAATGATACCTATTCCGATTACAACATGACAGACACATGGACAATTTTCGGGGATCCCTCTCTTATGGTCAGAACTGACGATCCAATGACCATGACAGTCAACCATACCACTTCTTTATTGCTTGGTGAAACAAGCCTGTTGGTTAACTGTAACGTGGAAGGGGCTTTTGTTTGTTTAACTATTAATCATCAGATAATCGGCACCGGAACTGTTTCAGGAGGTGTTGCAAATATTTCATTTCCTGCATTAACCACCGCTGACAGTATTTTAGTTACAGCAACAGCATTCAATTATATCCCTTATCAGGGAAAAGTAGGTGTCATTGAAGAATTGCTGGCCGATGATGCGCAAGCCTTTAGTATTATGGATCCTCAAACCACATATGGTTGTGTTGATTTATCTGTTCAACCTAAGGTGATAATAAAAAATATGGGATCAAACAACCTCACTTTATTGAACACCACTTTTATGTTCGACGGAACACCATCGTCATTTAATTGGAGCGGGAACTTACCAAGTTTTGGTGCGGACACCATTATTTTTCCCAATATAACACTGAGTGCCGGCAACCATTCTATTATATTTTTCACGTCGCAACCTAATGGAAATCCCGATTCCCACAAAAGCAATGATACTATTTTCCGTAATGTGCAGGTAAATGATCTGCCGGTTTCATGTGCTTTTAGCGCAGATATAACCAACTCGTGTGCAACACCACTCACAGTTCAGTTTACCAATAACAGCCAAAATGCAACTTCATATCTTTGGGATTTTGGTGATGGCAGTACAAGTACAGAACAGAACCCTTCACATGTTTATACGGCATTGGGTGTTTATGATATAACCCTTACAGCAGAAGCAGGTGCTTGTGGAAATAGTATTTATTCTGAAGATGATTTCATTATTGTAGGCACCACGCCACCTGTGGTCAGTGACACCTCCTCTTGTGGACCAGGCAGTTTTGTACTTTCCGCTATTGGAAGCGGAACTATTAATTGGTATGACGCCCCTGTCGGAGGTACACTTATCAATACAGGAGGCACTTACACAACACCACTGCTAAACAACACTACCAGTTATTATATCGAACAATCTATTGTTACGCCTTTGGAATATGTTGGAAAAACCAGCAAAGAAGCAAGTGCCACCTTACATACCAATAATAGTTACTGGCTGGTTTTTGATTGTTATTCGCCAGTGATCTTGAAATCTGTAAAAGTATATGCAGGTGCCGCAGGTGACCGGATCATTAATTTAAGAAACAGCTCCGGCACCGTGATTCAAACGGCAACCATTAATGTGCCCGCCGGTGAAAGCAGGATAACACTCGATTTTAATGTACCTGTAGGAACAGGTTTGCAGCTTATGTGCGGCACAACCAATCCAAACATGTACCGGGATGCAGACGGAATTACCTTCCCCTATGACCTACAGAGTAAAATTTCAATAACGGGAACAAATGCAACAGCCGCAGTACGTTATTATTATTTCTTTGACTGGGAAATCGAATCTCCTGCCTGTAGTAGCGCCCGTTCAACCCTGACTGCATTTATTAATGCAGCCTCTCCAACTGCTGATTTTTCATTTACCGCAACTAATTACGATGTGGCTTTTACAGATTTGTCCACTGAGGCAGCTTCTTATTCCTGGGATTTTGGCGACGGGACTACAAGCCCCCTGGCGAACCCGACACACACCTATGCATCAGCCGGCACATATGCTGTTCAGCAGACTGTTACTAATGGTTGCGGGACAAATTCCATCATTAAAAATGTGGTTATTTATCCCAGTGGCGTTATTGAAGAATCAATAATCAGAAATATCAGCATCTATCCTAACCCAACAACTGATAAAACTGTTACCATAACTTTTGAGAACATTAATGTACCAGTAATGATAAATATTTATGATGTTATTGGTAGCTTAATAGACAGAATAGAAAATATAGACCAGGCAAACAAAATAGCTAAAATCGAATATAACACCAGCGCACTTCAATCAGGCATATACTTTATCGAATTCAATTACAATGGTAACAAATTTGTAAAAAAGCTGGTTGTAAACAACTAAACTTCTACTTAAATTCAAGAAAAAAAGCGGTGGCCTCTAAAATGAGGCCACCGCTTTTTTCTGACAAAATCATCAATTATAATTTAACACCAAAAGTAAAAAGTACATTATGTGCAACGAAAGAATTACTTACAGGATAAGGCACAAGGCTATATAAATAATATTTTTCTTTCGACATCGAATAACTGTATGCTATATCAAAGAAATATTTGTTAATTCTTATTCCTACACCCCCGTTAAAAGAGTGTCTTGTGCCGTCATTAATTTCTTTTGAAGCATACGGGCTTGAGCTAAAAGTATAGCCACCTCTGAAACTCGCAATATTATATTTTATTTCAAATCCAGCTCTTACATTTGATTGGTAGGTATAAAGATCATCAATTGCCTTATTTTCATCCTTGAAACGTTCTGTAGCGGACCTTAATCGTGCATTTCTATAATCTACAAATTCATATTCACCGGAAATTAAGGCAATTTTTTTAATAACAAAGGAAACACCTCCATTAGTCCTAAAAGGGGTATTTAGCTGGTAATCAAAAGCACCGTTTGGAGATTGGGAAGAATATTTTGTACCATCATCATAATAAGCTACGATATCTGTATTCCATTTGTCTTTCATAGAATAAAAAGTGGGGGTATGAATTGATGCACCTATTCTAACCCAATCAGTGATTTTATAAATAACTCCGAACTTAAAATTAAAACCACTTCCCTGAGTTTCGAGATAGTTATTGAATTCCATTTTCTTAAAATTCGGGAGCGTATCTCCTGCGTCGGTTTCTTCATAAATTGAATTCTCAGTATACCTTATAAAAGGGAAGCCTATTGTGCCGCCAATGTACAGCTTATCGTTCAAGTTTCCACCTACAGTTAACACAAGTTCGCTGTTTGATCCTGAAACCGTTGTACTTTTACTCTGAAGGGTCCCTCCATGCAAAATCGGGCTTACATAATTTGTTAATCCACCCATAGTGTCTATAAGATAAGTATTAAATGCAAGTTTTGTATTAAACTCATCAAGGTCCTGGGGTTGAATACCCTGTGCGCTTGCAAGAAAATAATCTAAAATTGAATTAGCAGTATTTTGGCCTTCGTAAAAAGCATTATAGCTATAATTATTCAACTTGTTGAAACCAAATCCTATCTGTATCCCTTTACAAACAGATTCTTTTTTTGGAGTAAATGCAAGCACAATACCCGCATTATTAAGGTTAAATTTGTACTTCAAATCATCTGTAGGGTTATTATTATATTTTGATTTTACTACCACAAAATAATTTGATGGGGTTATGGTTATTTCCTTACTACTGTATATTCCAATTCCTGCAGGATTAATACTCAATGAGGAAAAGTCCCCGCCAAGAGTTCCAAAAGCCCCGCCCATTGCTACCGATCTTGCTGTTCCCCCATAATTTATTTGGGAATATCTGAGCGCATCAACTTCATTTTGAGAAGCAAGTTTCCCGGCAATCATGATTACCAGGAAACCAGTTATAAAAAGAATCTTTTTCATTTTCTTCCAGTTTTAATTACCTTTTACCTGAGCGAGAAGAACCAGATGATGAATTCGAACTACCACTTGACCTTGATGGAGAACTAAAATTCCCATTACTTCCTGAACTTGATGGAGTAGAATAGCTTGATTTCGTTCCATTGTTAGACGGGGAAGAAAATGTGTTCCTACTGTTGGAGTTATTGGAAGGTGAAGAATAATTATTGTTGTTGTCATTCGATGGTTTAGAATAAGAATTCCCGGAATTTGAAGGTTTGTTATAATTAGAATTATTGTTTTGAGAAGGTTTGTAATAGTTGTTATTATTCGAATTATTCGGGGAATAATTATCCGGTTTAGTATTACTCGGTTGTTTATTGTTATCAGGAGCGGTATAGGTTTTAGGGGTTGAATACTGTTGTTGCGGTTTGGTCTGATTATTATAATTAGGGTTGTTGTATGGTTTTACATTATAGTTCGGTTTCTGATTATTATCCTGTGCCGGTTTCTGATAGTTGTTAGAAGGATTACTATAGTTACCTGAATTACTATTAGGTTTTGTATAAGTATTCGAGTTTGGTTTAGAGTATGTATTATTGTTAGGTTTAGAATAGTTATTAATGTTCTGGTTTGGCTTCACAACATTGTTGTTCTCAGGCTTGGTATAATTAGTATTTGAATTTGGTTTCACCACATTGTTGTTCTCGGGTTTTGTATAGTTATTGATATTCGAATTTGGTTTCACTATATTGTTGTTCTCGGGTTTCGTATAGTTATTGATATTCGAATTTGGTTTGACAACATTGTTGTTTTCAGGTTTTGAATAATTGTTATTTGAATTTGGTTTAGTAACATTAATATTATTGCTATTTGTATTCAGGTTATTATCTTTTCCACCAGCATTACCAAGGCCATTAGCTGGCAGGTTAGTATTTACGGGTTTAGTTGTTCTACCAATATTATCTTTTATACTGGTCCCTAAAACATTTCCATTTGTAGGTTTTTTCACAGTTCCTGTCCCTATTTCATTGGCTATATTTGGATTAATGAATTCACTCGAACCAGCATTCGTAATTTGGCTTTGTATATATTTATCTCCAAAGGTAAGATCATGAGCCGATGCAGGCTTATTTGTTGAACCTACAATCTGATCTCTATGACCGTAATAATATGAATTATTATCGTAACTGTTGAAATAATGGTCGGGTGAGTATCCCCAATAGCCATCGTTGTATCCATCCCAATAGCCATCCCAATAGCCGTTGTTGTATCCACTCCAGTAGCCATTATAATATCCGCCTCCCCAGCCATATCCATGATGGCCCCAGCCATAACCGCCACCCCAGTATCCGCCATAGCCCCAGCCACATCCATACCAGCAAGAGTTATAGCCCCAGTAAGGACGATAGTAATAAGATGGCCACCACCAGTTATATCCTGTATAAATACTTACACCCCAAAAGAACGGATCGTAATTATACCAGTAGGTATTGGTGTAGTAATTGTCATAATAGCCCCAGCCAGGGTTATAATCATAAAACCTTCTGATGCGTGATGAATACTCGTAATCATAATAATCATCATAATAATAATTATTGGTTACATAGGTGTTACCTTCTTCATCATAATAGGTTTCGGAGGTAGAACTATTAGGATCCTGAGAGGTATAATTATCTACATTATTATTGCCCTCATAACTCCGATCATTATTTACACCTTCAGAAGGAATATCTGTGTTGGGGGCAACAGTTCTTGCCGGAAGGTCCTGATCTACAACAACAACAGCAGGACTAACAGCCTTTTTACCATAAACGTCATCATACACATTACTTGTCTGATAGGTGGTTTTGCACGAAATAAGGAAGCTTGTAAGTGCAACTAAGCAAAGAATTTTAACAAGTGTTTTCATGGTTTAACCTCCAATTTTTTATTTTTATGTTTACTTTTTATTTAGTTTTGTCAACGATTTTAGGTTTTACAAATTTTATACCACTTTTGATTATGGCTAAAGATTTCATCACAAAAGAAGAGAATTATTCGCAATGGTACAACGACCTGGTAATAAAGGCTGATCTGGCTGAAAACTCTGCAGTAAGAGGTTGCATGATTATTAAACCATACGGATATGCTATCTGGGAAAAGGTACAGGCAGCTTTGGATGCTATGTTTAAGAAAACGGGTCATTATAATATGTATTTTCCAATATTCATTCCAAAATCATTTTTTAGTAAAGAAGCCAGCCATGTGGAAGGTTTTGCAAAGGAATGTGCTGTAGTTACACATTACCGGCTTAAAAACTCCCCGGACGGGAAAGGTGTTGTGGTGGATGAAGATGCAAAACTGGAAGAAGAGCTTATCATCAGGCCAACTTCAGAAACCATAATCTGGGATGCCTACCGTAATTGGATTAAATCATATCGTGACCTTCCAATTCTTGCCAACCAATGGGCTAATGTAGTTCGCTGGGAAATGCGCACACGGCTCTTTTTAAGAACAACAGAATTTTTATGGCAGGAAGGGCATACCGCCCACGCCACTGAAGCTGAAGCCCTTAAAGAAGCCGAACTCATGCTGGATGTTTACGCAAAATTTGCTCAGGACTGGATGGCAATGCCTGTAATCAAAGGAATAAAATCAGCCAATGAACGTTTTGCCGGAGCTTTGGAAACTTATTGCGTTGAGGCCCTGATGCATGACGGAAAAGCTTTACAGGCGGGCACATCACACTTTCTTGGACAAAATTTCGCAAAAGCGTTCGATGTGAAATACTTAACCAAAGAAAACAAACTGGAATATGTTTGGGCAACCTCATGGGGTGTATCTACACGACTGATGGGTGCTTTGATCATGACCCACTCCGATAATAACGGACTGGTGTTACCACCAAAACTCGCCCCTATCCAGGTTGCAATTGTCCCAATTTTTAAGACTCCGGAACAACTTGCTCAGATTCGTGAAAAAGTGTTAAACATCAAAAAGGCTCTTGAAAAAAGGGGTATTTCTGTGAAATTCGATGACAGAGACACGCTTACTCCGGGATGGAAATTTTCAGAATATGAATTTAAAGGGGTACCTATTCGTATGGCGATAGGCCCGCGTGACTTAGAAAATGACACCGTTGAAGTTGCCCGTCGTGACACTTTAGAAAAATCTGTGTTTCAGCTTACTGATATTGACAGTAAGATTGCAAACTTACTGGAACAAATTCAAAAGAATTTGTTCCAAAAGGCGCAAACGTATAATGAAGATAATACCTATCATGTGAATAACTGGAAGGAATTTAATGACGTTCTTGATAATAAAGGTGGATTTATTTATGCTCATTGGGATGGAACTGCAGAGACCGAACAAAAAATAAAAGAAGAAACAAAAGCAACAATAAGGTGTATTCCCTTGAATAATCCTAAAGAAAACGGCACATGTGTTTATTCGGGTAAACCGTCCCAACAAAAAGTAATTTTTGCCAGGGCCTATTAAATAATGAATGATTTTTATTACATTTGCTTATAAATTATAAATAACAAAAATCATGGCTGGAGTTAACAGAGTAATCCTTGTCGGGCATCTTGGAAAAGATCCGGAAATCAGAACATTTGAAAATTCATATGATCCGAATAAACCGAATAAAGTTGCAAAATTTTCATTAGCAACCACCGAATCGTATAAAAATAAAGATGGCCAGAGAACAGATACGACCGAATGGCATAATATTGTTGTCCGCCGAGGTTTGGCAGAAGTTGCAGAAAAATATCTAAAAAAAGGCCAGCTTGTTTACATTGAAGGTAAAATAAAAACCAGAAGCTACGAGAAGGACGGCCAGACAAGGTACATCACCGAAATAGAAGCCGAAAACATGACGATGCTCGGCGGAAAAAAAGATGCCTCTGATGCACCAGCGGAAAATGCACCCGACACGGCAGAAACTCCGGTAATTCCTCCAACAGATGATGATTTACCTTTCTAAATAACGTAATTTTCTGAAAAATCCGAAATGGATTTGCTTAACATAATTATTTTTTTACTACTGGAATCAATAATAAAACCAGTTACTCCAGGAATTATCATTGGTTTTATTTTAGTTATTGCATTGCTTTTATGTAGCGCCCTGATATCGGGTTCGGAAATGTCATTTTTTTCTCTGGATTCAAAAAAACTGGATGAACTGAAAAGCAGAAAAAAGCAAAAACTCCATCTTGTTTTGGAATTGATACAACAACCACAAAAACTTCTGGCTACCATACTGATTTCCAATAACTTTATCAACGTAACGGTTGTTATTATTTCCACTTATATTACGATAAACCTTTTTAATCTAAGTGAGCACTATATTTTAAGTTTTCTGATTGAGTTTGTTGTTGTTACTGCTTTAATCCTGCTGTTTGGCGAGATGCTACCAAAGATTTATGCAAGCCAGAATCCTGTTGCTTTTGCGCAATTCATGGCCAAGCCTATGCGTTTTTTAATAAAATTATTCCAGCCTTTGAGTTTTATTATGGTAAGATCAACAGGCATAATCGAAAGGAAACTTGCCAGGAAAAAGCAGCCAATTTCTTTAGATGACCTTTCAGATGCCATTGAAATCACTTCCGACGATAAAACTCAGCAGCAAGAACGAAAGATCCTAAAAGGCATTGTAAAATTCAGCGATATGGAGGTTGTGGAAGTAATGAAGCCCCGTATTGACGTTGTTGCGGTTGAATACCATATCAAATTTCCACAGTTGATCCGGTTTATTCAGGATGCAGGTTTTTCAAGAATTCCGGTTTATCAAAAGACTTTTGATCATATAAGCGGGATATTATACATAAAAGACCTTTTACAATTCATCCATATGGATGACACCTTTGAATGGCAAAAGCTTATCCACCCTCCTTTTTATGTACCGGAAAATAAAAAAATTAATGACCTGCTCAATGAGTTCAAAGAGAAAAAAATCCATCTGGCTGTAGTGGTTGATGAATATGGTGGCACATCAGGAATAGTTACTATGGAAGACATTCTTGAAGAAATTGTGGGTGAGATCAGCGATGAATATGATGAAGAATCTGAGGATGTGAATTTTTCAAAAATAGACGACAATAATTATATTTTCGACGGAAAAACATCGCTGAACGATCTTGCAAAAAAGATAAATTTCAGCGATGAATTTTTCAATGATATTAAAGGCGAATCGGAATCTTTGGCTGGGTTGATACTTGAGATAACAGGAAAGATCCCTCAAAAGAATGAAACTATAGAAATCAAAGATTTAACATTCAAAATTTTATCCTCAGATTTGCGTCGTATAAAAAAAGTAAAAGTTACTATTAACCAATTGAAAGAAGAAGATCATGAAGAATAGATCTTTCGCAGCATTTATCATCTTTGCATCCTTGATTCTTTGTATATCCTGTAACAACAGCGATTATATTCCCAAACCCAGAGGCTATTTCAGGATTGGACTGCCTGAAAAAAAATATAAAACTTTCGACTCCACTTTTCCATACAGCTTTGAATACCCTGTTTATTCCATCATTCGGCCCGATGTCAATAAAAATGCGGAGCCATACTGGGTTAATCTGGAATTCCCTGCTTTTAAAGGCACCATGCATCTCAGCTATAAACCTGTGACCAGCGACAGTATTTTATATCAGTATTTTGAAGATGCACGATCCTTTGCAAACAAGCATATTGCAAAAGCCGATGATATTGAGCCAAAACCTATAATAGATGATAAAAACCAGGTGTACGGCCTGATCTATGATATTACCGGAACCGGGGTGGCATCAACTTATCAGTTTTGCGTTACAGACAGCACCACCAATTTTTTAAGGGGGGCGTTGTACTTCAATATTTTACCAAACAACGACTCTCTTTCACCTGTTATAGATTTTATCAAAGCTGATATTGATCATATCATTCAGACGTTGCAGTGGAAAAAGAAAAACTAAACATCCAGAAAAGTCATGACTTTTTCCAGAAACAATTGAGGATCATCGGCATGAACCCAGTGTCCGGCGTTAGGAATTATTTCTATTTCTGCTGCCGGGAAAAATTTATAGATAATTTTAAAATCTTCCGGCCTGATTAAATTTGACCGGCCTCCTTTTATAAACAGGGTTGGCTTTGTAAATGCCACCTCCTCAAAAACAGGGGCCATCAATGATTCCACTTTTCTGGTGATTACATCCAGATTTAATTTCCACACATAGACACCTTCGCTAATTCTGGTGATATTCTTCAATACCAGTTGGCGATTCCTTGTATCCGGAATAGCTTGCATTAATGCTTCATCAATCTCATTGATCGATCTCTTGCTTTTTAGATCAATCTGGTTCATGACCTGCAATAAATTATTTATGCTTTTATTACCGGAATACTTGCGGGGAGCCATATCCTCGACTATCAGCCTGCTGAACAAATCCGGATGTTTCAATGCTGCGGAAATTGCTACCCGTCCCCCAAGTGAGTGGCCAATAATTACTGCTGAATTAAAATTCAGTTTATGATATAACTCTATAATATCACCGGTCAGCACCGTTAAATCAAAGTCTTCGCTGTGCGGCGAATTACCGTGATTACGAAGATCCGGTAAAATAACTCTATATTGTTCTGCTAATTTTTTAGCAAGCGGAATAAAATTATCTGACATGCCGAGCAACCCGTGAATCATGATCACAGGGGCTCCGTTGCCATATTCCCTGTAAAATAAATCCATCAATTATAACAACTCCCCAGCGAGGTTTGCCAATTCTGAACGTTCGCCCTTTTCCAGCTGAACATGAGCATAAATGGGGTGGTGTTTGATTTTGTCAATCAGCACAGACAATCCGTTACTTTCCGAATCAAGATACGGTGTGTCGATCTGGTAGACATCACCGGTGAAAATTATTTTCGTGTTCTCTCCTGCCCTAGTGATAATAGTTTTCACTTCGTGCGGTGTCAGGTTCTGGGCTTCATCTACAATAAAGAAAATATTTGAAAGGCTTCTTCCCCTGATATATGCCAGCGGAGTAATTACAAGTTTTTCCTTGTCAACCGCTTCCGTGATATTTTTAAATTCCTTGTCGCGTTCATCAAACTGATGTTGTATCATTTTCAGGTTGTCGAACAAGGGCTCCATGTATGGATTTAGCTTCGAGTTCACATCACCGGGCAAATACCCGATATCCTTATTACTCAATGGAACTATTGGCCTGGCCAGATAAATCTGTTTAAAATCCTTTTTTTGTTCGAGCGCTCCGGCAAGCGCCAGCAACGTTTTTCCTGTACCAGCCACACCCTGCAATGTAACAAGTTTAACGGCAGGGTTCAAAAGGGCATGCATAGCAAACACCTGTTCGGCATTACGCGGACTGATCCTGTATGCGGAGCGTTTTTCGATACGCTCAATAAGCCCGGTTACGGGATTGAAAAAAGTGAGGGCCGAACTCCTGGTATTTTTCAGGATAAAGTAATGGTTAGGAACGGGATCTTTTATATTGATATCTTCGGGCAGGCAATATCCGGTGGCGTATATTTTGTCAATGACCGAACCGGGAAGGTTTTCGATGAGGGTTTTACCTGTATAAAGCGAATCAATATCTTTAATTTTTCCTGTTTCAAAATCCTCGGCGATAATATTCAGTGATTTTGCTTTAAGGCGCAGGTTGATATCCTTGGTAACCAAAATAACTTTTCTGTCGGGGTATTGATTTTTCATGGAAAGCGCAGCGTTTAAAATCCTGTGATCGGGCTTGTCTTCGCCCAGGATTTTGCAGGCATCTGTTTCACCTTTACCATTAATTACAACCCTGAAGTTCCCGCTATTCTTAAAATCGAGCGGGATCCAATCCTGTAAGGTAAAATCAGCAGAAAGCGTATCAATAATCCGGATAAATTCGCGTGCTTCAAAGTTTTTGATATCGTTTCCTTTTTTGAAATTATCCAACTCTTCGAGCACGGTAATTGGAATTGCCACATCATTGTTATCGAAGCTTCTTATCGAATTATGATTGTACAGGATTACCGAGGTATCGAGCACAAATATTTTTTTTTCGTTTGCAGGTTTTTTTTTGGGCATAGCTTATCCTCACATTAAATGCATAGCAAATTTAGCCCTTAAAAGGCCTATTTTTTTGGCTCCAAGACTTAGTTACTCACAATGGGACGTTAATAAAGGGAGGTTAGAAGGTTAGAAGGTTGGCACTTCGACAGGCTCAGTGCCCATTAGAAAAGTTGGAAGGTTGGAAGGTTGGCACTTCGACAGGCTCAGTGCCCATTAGAAAAGTTGGAAGGTTGGAAGGTAGATGGTAGATGGTAGATGGTAGGATTATTCCGGGTCTTTTCTGAGATCGACAAGCCAGTGGCCTTTTTGTTTTAGCAGATAGACTTTTTGAATACCGCCGGAAAAGGTTTTATAGTTGCAAACAGCTTCATTCCCGGTAATTTCACAGTTTAGAAATTCTGATTTACTGTCAGTAAGAATAATTTTTCCTCCACCTCCAAGTTTTGACAGGGTTTCAACTAAGCTGACAACTTTTACTGTATGTTCCGTGCCAAGTTCTTTTGCTTTGTCGTACTGATAGTTATCCAAATAATTAAAAAAAACTTCGCAGGTCTTTTGGGGAGATAATTTTTTATTCTGAGTGGCTTTACATCCAAAAACAAAAAATGCTAAAAATACGAACAGGCTAATTCTTTTTATAATTCTCATTTTTATTATTGTCATACATTCTTTTTCCCGATTTGCCAGAGGCTTCTTTTTTCATGTCAACCAGCCATTTGCCGTCCGTCTTAATAAGCACAACCTCACTTTTTTTATCGTTAAGTAAATAATTACAGATAGCAGTGTCGCCTTTTGTATTGCAATCAAGCATGACCAATTTTGAGTTTTCCGGAAAAACTTTCTGACCACTAACAGCCACAAGTTGGTCCATCATATCAATAAGCTGGCATGTTCTTGTAGTTCCGTATTTTTTTGCTTTTTCGTATTCGAATTTATAAAAATGTTTCAAAAACTTTTCGGCAACTTTTTCAGGTTTTTTTGAATAAGACACATCAAAAACAGCACAGGAGTATATCAAAATACTCATCAGAAAAACAATTATTGTAAAGCCTTTAATGTTGCGCATACTCGGAGTATTTTTCAATGGATAAAATTAGTAATTTTTTTCACCTGAATATAAATACTTTGAGAAAGTAGAATAAAACACTACACCTAGTTATGGTGGCAGCATGATCTGGCAGAAGCGTGAGCCAGCGGACGCCACAGACACTCCTTCGGAGCATATACTCAAGCACATTCAATGCAAAACCACCGCTTATATTTTGATACGTTTTTTCACCACAAAGTAAACAAAGGGTTTCACAAAGGCACAAAAGCTTTGGTTTTTAGTGGCTGCACGAACTTCCAACAGCACAAACCAGCGCTAGCCATAGGCGCTCCTTCGGAGCAGCAGTAACGCCACTTGCAATATTTTCTCATACTTTTTTGCCTGTCTCCCGACTTCATCGGGACAGGCAAAAAAGTATGCAAAAAAGGACAGTCCTGCCGAATGCTTCCCCCCGCCTGCCCGACTGAACAGTCGTTCAGGCAGGCTCTCAGAAAACATTGAAAATCTAATCAAAGTTGTCCCGATCCGCCGGAATGGCGGATACGGGAGACGCCTATGGCGCCTTTGAAGATTTTCTAATGTTTTCCAATTCACGCCAGCCCACGCCGCCGTCAGGACAATCCCGCCCGCCAAAATCAATGCAAAACATGGGTGCGGGTGGCAGCACAGGCTGGCTGAGGCGTGAGATAACAAACAAATTGCAGCCGCGGCACATCCGAAAGAGTATTTTAAGCAGTAACGATATTTTTTTTGTAAATTTACCCAGTTTTTATAACGCCATGATACGCAAAGAAACGATACAGAATATTCTCGATGCCGCAAAAATAGATGAGGTTGTCGGGGAATTTGTGTCGCTTAAAAAACGCGGAGTGAACTATGTAGGATTGTGCCCTTTTCACAACGAAAAAACGCCGTCTTTCACCGTTTCACCTGCCAAAGGTTTTTATCATTGTTTCGGTTGCGGCAAAGGCGGCGGTCCGGTGGATTTTATCATGGAACATGAGCATCTGAGCTATCCCGATGCCTTAAAATACCTTGCAGAAAAATACCATATCGAGATTGCGGAGGAGGTTCAGACCGAGGCAGAAAAGATCATGCAGTCGGAACTTGAATCTTTACACAGCCTGGTGGCTTATGCTCAGAAACATTTCACCAATAATCTTTTCAATACAGAAGAAGGCCAGGCAATAGGGATGACCTATTTTACAGAGCGCGGGTTTAGCCAATCCGTAATTAAAAAGTTCCAGCTGGGATTCTCACCTGCTTTGTGGGATGATTTTACGAAGACAGCCTTGGAAAATGGCTATAACAAAGATTATCTCATTAAAACAGGCCTTTCGATACAAAGAGATGACGGAACCCTTTATGACCGTTTTCGTGACCGGGTAATTTTTCCTTTTCATAACCTCAGCGGCAGGGTTGTCGGGTTCACGAGCAGGATACTGACTTCGGATAAAAACAAACCGAAGTATGTGAATTCGCCCGAATCGGAAATTTACAATAAAAGCAAAACCCTTTATGGGATGTACTTTGCCAAATCGGCCATCATTTCAAAAGAAAACTGCTATCTGGTAGAAGGCAATACTGACGTGATTTCACTTTTTCAAGCCGGTATAGAAAATGTGGTGGCTTCTTCGGGAACCTCTTTAACTACAGAGCAGATCAGGCTGATAAAGAAATTTACCAACAACATCACCATTTTGTATGATGGCGATGAAGCCGGCCTCAAAGCCTCACTGAGGGGTGTGGACATGATACTTGAAGAAGGCCTGAATGTGAAAGTGGTGATATTTCCGGAAAATGAGGACCCTGATTCTTATGCACGCAAACATGACGCTATCGAGATAAAAAAATTCATCAAGGAAAGCGAGTCCAATTTCATCATTTTTAAAACAAAGCTCCTGCTTGAAGAAACGAAAAATGACCCGATAAAAAAGGCGGAACTCATCAAGGAAATTGTCCGGACCATTTCACTTATTCCGGAACCCATCCACCGCAGCATCTTTATCAAAGAGTGCAGTGAACTTATGAAGATTCAGGAACAGTCGCTGATCAATGAACTCAATAAGCAGCTGCGAAAAAAAATCAAGAAAGACGTTTCCCGTATTGAAAATAAGGAGGAAGATGAAACCCTCATCCCTGATTCAACTGTTTATTCTGAAGAAAAACAACTCATCGAGGAACCGTTTGATCTTACTTCATATGAAAAGTATCTGCTATGGTTGCTGCTGAGTTATGGTGACCTGGAATTGTTGATTGAAAGTGAAATACAGGACGACCCGGGACATAAAGAGACATACCCGATTAGCGTTGCCAACTATATCTCGCAGATATTATCGAATGATGATTTCAAATTCAGCAAGGCGGAATATCAGCAAATTTATGATGAGTATATTGAAATATTAGCAAAGACAGAAAAGACAGACACACTTCACTTTATCAATCATAGCAATGAAAATATTTCGAAAATCGTCATAGAAATTTTGAGCCAGAAGTATGAACTCAGCAAAAACTGGCATGACAAGTATAAAATATCAACGCCAAGGCATGAAGATGAGGATAGAAACATCCTGACCGACGATATTTCGAAGACCATCAACATGATAAATTTAAAGATAGTGGGAAAAGCCATGTTGGATATTCATGAGCAGATTAAAAAATTGCAAAAGGAAGAGCCCGACAGCCCTGAGATCATGATATTGTTGGCAAAGTTCAGCAAGAAGCAGGCAATCATGTCAAAGATCAGCGCCCGGCTGGGTATCGTGATAAACAAACCATTCTAAAGCATCATTTAGCAGACTTCTAACTTTAATTTTTATGTGCGGCATCTCAGGTTTTTATTCATCAGCAAACAATTTTTCGAAAGATGAATTGGTGAGCATGACGGATAGGATGATGCACCGCGGCCCTGATGCCTCAGGATATTTTTATGAGGGATTTATCGGACTCGGCCACCGGCGATTGAGCATTATAGATGTTTCGGCTGCAGCCAATCAGCCGATGATCTCGCACGACAATAATCATGTAATTGTATTTAATGGTGAGATCTATAATTTTCAAGAATTAAAAAAAGAACTTCTTGCGGAAAAATCCATACAATTTACGACCACCTCCGACACAGAAGTCATCCTGGAAGCATTCATTCACTGGGGCGCTGATTTCGTTCAGAAACTTAACGGAATGTTTGCTATGGCTATTTACAATAAGGCAACCAAAACGTTAACTGTTTTCCGTGACAGGATTGGGATAAAGCCCATTTATTATTTCCTGGACGGACAGAATTTTGCATTCTCTTCGGAATTAAAAGCTCTTACTACCATCAGCCATATTCGAAAAAACCTGCAGATAAATTATACTTCTGTCAACGAATTTCTACATCTTGGTTATATCCCCGAACCACATTCCATTTATGATCACATATTTAAATTCCCGGCGGGGAATTACGCTGTAATCAATGATTCTGGTGTTGTTTTTCACAAATACTGGGATTTAGAAACCAAAACAAACAGTGATCGGTTCTCGGATGAAACAGATGCCAAGGCAAAACTGAAAGAACTTCTGACAAGTTCGATCAATTACCGTTTGATCTGTGATGTGCCTTTCGGTACTTTTTTAAGCGGTGGCATCGATTCAAGCCTGGTTACAGCTATTGCCCAAAGCCTAAGCACAGAGCCTGTTAAAACCTTTTCGATAGGTTTCACAGAATCAAAATACAACGAAAGCCACTATGCCAGGGCGGTGGCTGATTACCTCGGAACGAACCATCACGAATTTGTGGTAACTGAAAAAGACGCTTTAGCATTAATTCCAGAACTCACCGATGTGTATGACGAGCCTTATGCCGATTCTTCTGCCATCCCAACGATGCTGGTTTCAAAATCAGCCCGGCAACATGTAACCATGACCCTGTCGGGGGATGGCGGGGATGAACTGTTCATGGGCTATGGGGCTTATAAATGGGCAAAACGGCTGAATAATCCTTTTTTAAAAACCTTTCATCGTCATATTTATTCGGACTTATCAAAACTCGGGAACAAATACAAACGCGCTGCACAGCTGTTCGATTACCAAAAGGTTACAGACCTGAAAAGCCATATTTTTTCGCAGGAACAAAACCTGTTTAAAAGACAGGAAATTGCGGCCATGCTTAATCCCGATTTTTATCGTGATTTTGATCTTGATGAACATTATGATGGCCTTGATTTGTCGCCTGCTGAAGGACAATCATTTTTTGATCTGAAATATTACCTGAAAGATGACCTTTTAGTAAAAGTCGACCGTGCAAGCATGAAATATTCGCTTGAAACACGTGTACCTTTGCTGGATTACCGCATAGTGGAGTTTGCGTACAATCTTCCGGAGAAGATGAAAATGAAGGGAAATATCCAAAAACACCTGCTCAAAGAGGTTTTGTACGATTATATTCCCTTTCCATTTTTTGACCGGCCGAAATGGGGGTTTTCAATTCCTTTACAGAAATGGCTGAAGACGGATTTGAAATACCTTATTGACGATCATCTTTCAGAAGCAAACATTCGGAAACATCAGCTGGTTGATTACAGGTTTGTTGCCGATTTAAAGGACCGGTTTTTTAATAAGGGACAGGATTATTTATATAACAGGCTTTGGCTGTTGATTGTGCTGAATCGTTTTTTGGATAAAATAAAACCATAATGTCGCTCCGATGGAGCTGAGGGTAAAACAGGTTTTTTCTATTCTATAATAGCTGAAAATTGTCCCAGTCGAGGCCGACATTGAATTTTTGACGGTATTTGACAAGTTCGGGCATGCTCAAAGTAATAGTTTTTATTTGCCCTGCATTATCATCTATTTCGCATAGAATTTCCCCTTTGGGGCTTATTACCATTGAATTACCTGAATGCCGTGTTCCTCGCCCATCAGGCCCTATCCTGTTAACACCGATGACAAACGAAAGATTTTCAATAGCACGGGCTTTCAATAATGCCTGCCAGTGTTGTTTTCTTGCTTCCGGCCAGTTGGCCACATAAATCAATGCATCATACTGAAATTTTCCATTATCAAACCGGTTTTTTGCCCATACCGGAAACCTCAGGTCGTAACATATCATAGGGCAAATCCGCCAGCCGTTGATCTCGACAATTAATTTTTCGGTGCCAGATCGGAAATAATCGTGTTCGTTCCCGAACCGGAATAAATGTCGTTTATCATACGTTTTATAGGTGCCGTCGGGATTCATCCAGACAAGCCTGTTGTAGAATTTGTCCCCGCTTTTAAAAATAAAACTTCCGGTTATCACCGAATTCAGGCCTGAAGCTTTTTCTTTCAACCAACTGAATGTGGCGCCGTTCATATCTTCGGCGTATTGCCTTACATTCATGGTAAAGCCGGTGCTGAACATTTCAGGCAGGACAATGATGCCCTGAGCACCTTTGAGGCTCCTGAGTTTTTTATCAAAGCCATCAAGGTTTTTTCGGGGTTGCTCCCAAATAAGATCGCTTTGCACTATTGTGATCGTTATATCTTGCATAATATTTCAGCAGCTTTTTCGAGGGTTTCCTCTTTTTTGGCAAAACAAAACCTCAACACTTTGTTATTTATATGCCTGTGATAAAAAACAGAAACCGGTATGGAGGCAATTTTAAATTCTTTAGTCAACCGCATTGCAAAATCAGTTTCTTTCTCATCTGAAATACCGCTGTAATCGAGTAATTGAAAATAAGTTCCGTATGAAGGAAGGATTTTAAAACGCGATTTTGAAACCAGGTCAACAAAATAGTCTCTTTTCTTCTGATAAAACTCATTCAGATGAACATAATTTTCCCTGTTGCCTAAAAACTCAGCGATGGCATACTGAACGGGGGTATTACATGCAAAAACCACAAACTGATGCGCTTTCCGGAATTCGGCCATCAGATTCTCGGGCGCCAGGCAATAGCCCATTTTCCATCCGGTTGCATGAAACGTTTTTCCAAATGAGCCCACAACCATGCAACGGGCGGCCAGTCCAGGATAACGGCATACACTCTCATGCTGAAGGCCATCGTAAATCAGGTGTTCATAAACTTCATCGCTGAGCACAACGATATCAGTACCCTGGGTAATTTTTTCAAGCGCTTGCAGGTCGTGCTTCCCGAGTATGGTTCCGGTTGGGTTATGCGGTGAATTAATAATAATCATCCGTGTTTTGTAAGAGATCATTTTTTTCACCTCGTCCCAGTCGATATGATAGTCAGGATACTTCATGGTGGCATGTTTCAGAACACCACCATTCAATTTTACAGCGGGTTCATACGAATCATAAGCGGGTTCGAAAATTATTACCTCATCACTTTCCCTGATAAAGGCCGTGATGGCAGAAAACAGGGCTTCCGTGGCACCGGCGGTAACTGTGATTTCGGTTATTGGGTTATACAGGATGTTATAGGTTTCTTTTATTTTTTGCGAAATTGCCTCTCTTAATTCGGGGACACCCTGCATAGGTGCATACTGATTTCTGCCTTTTTTCATGTATTTATGCACCAGATCTATCAATTGCGAAGAGATCTCAAAATCGGGAAATCCCTGTGAGAGGTTTATCGCATTATATTCGTTTGCCATCTGGGACATTACAGCAAAAATGCTGTTTCCCATTTGGGGAAGTTTTGAAATAATGTTGTTTTTAAACTGGGGCATAATAAATGGAATGAAAGTGTATGACAAATATAGGGTTGTTTGTGTTAAAAAAGAAATATTTGGATTTATTCTCAAACATTCCCGTATATCGTACTCAGGCGTGATCTCATTATACAGGATGCAAAACTATTTTTTTGCTCATTAACACCCAAAAAAAAGCAGGTTGCTAATAAATATGCTTATTTCTTTTGCTTATCAGGAAGTGATTACTAATTTTACTGAAATTTTAAAATCACTAATATGAGTAAGACCATGGAAAAATTAAAAACTATTGACAAGGTTAACTTTAAAAATAAAAAAGTCCTGATTCGTGTTGATTTTAATGTGCCGTTGGACCAGAACCGGCAAATAACGGATGATACCCGCATCAGGGAATCCATTCCAACTATACAGAAAGTTCTGAATGATGGCGGAACCGTGATACTCATGTCGCACCTTGGCCGTCCGAAGGGCGGATATGAGCAGGATTATTCATTAACGCCCATAGTTCCGCGTTTATCAAAACTGTTGAACCGAAATATTATCTTTACGCGAGACCTTTTTGGCCCAAAGACGTTTGAAGTTTGTGGCGCTCTCAAGCCCGGTGATGTTGTCCTTCTGGAAAACCTCCGGTTTTATCCTGAAGAAGAAAAAGGGGATAAAAAGTTTGCAAAAGAACTGGCCTCACTGGGTGACATTTATATCAATGACGCTTTTGCCACCGCCCACCGTAAACACGCTTCTACGGCGACGATTGCTGAATTTTTCCCAAAAAACAAGTATTTCGGGTTATTGCTTGCCAACGAATTGAAAAATCTGAACTTTATACTTCACGAAGCAAAGTCTCCTTTTACCGCTATTGTTGGGGGTGCAAAAGTTTCGTCAAAAATTTCCATCATAAAAAACCTGATCAATAAAGTAGACAACCTGATCATCGGAGGCGGTATGGCTTTTACCTTTATCAAAGCCTTCGGAGGCGAAGTCGGGGGATCGCTTGTTGAAGACGATAAGATCCCTGAAGTAAAAGAAATGGTGCAGGAAATGATGTTAAAAGGTGTGAACCTATACATTCCAACGGATGCTATTATTGCTGATGGTTTTTATGATGAAGCCAATTACAAAGAAAGCCAGGCGGATGCCATCCCCGGAAACTGGATGGGGCTAGATATAGGAAAGAAGACCTGCCGCCGTTTTGCAGAGATCATCAACAAGTCTGAGACGATCATCTGGAACGGTCCTATGGGCGTGTTCGAGCTTCCGAATTTCAAACAGGGGACCAAAGCTATTGCCATAGCGGTTGCCAGTGCGACCATCAGTGGATCATTTTCGCTGATAGGCGGTGGTGACTCAGTAGCGGCTATCAATCAGTACAACCTTGCCGACCAGATAAGTTATGTTTCCACCGGTGGCGGTGCGATGCTTGAATATATGGAAGGCAGGGAATTGCCAGGTGTTAAGGCGATCATGGAAGATTAGAGTTTTTTTCTTCTTCTTTCCTTCTGAGATTTTAGGATTATAAGGTGAATTAAAAAACGTTTTGCCCCGCTGGGGCAAGATAACAAAGAGGATTTGTTTTCTATAATCCTATTGCTTTTCCTGTTGTTTTTCTGGAGGGATACTGTCTTTTGCCTGCCATTTGGCGATTTCAGATTTTATTTTTGGAATGCATACCGGCGCAATCAGGCTCACCGGTTTATAGAGTAAGGATTTCTCTTTAGATTGAGCAGTGATTACTTTTTCATGCGTATCAAACCTGTTGAAAAGAAAGAAAACCACGCTCAAAAGAAATGCAATTTTCAAGGCTGAAAATAAAGCGCCCAGAATTTTATTGGCAAAACTTAAAGCTGCCAGGTCCACCATTTTCTCTATGGTTTTTGCGATGAAGCGGACAAGAATTATTACCGCAATAAATATCAATGTAAAGGCAACCGCTTTTGTATACACCGCATTCAATCCAAAACTTTTTATCAGCAGTTCTGCTATAAAATCTGAAAAATAAATTCCGGCAAAGACACCGGCAAACAGCGATGCCAGTAATGCCAGTTCAATGATCAGTCCTTTCCGCAAGCCTCTGAAAACGGCTATTCCCAAAGGAATGATTATAATAATATCCAGATAATTCATAATTATTTTTTCAGGCGGCGTGTTAGCTCCGTGGCATAAACAAATTTGTTCAGCTCTTCATTATCCGTATCAAGGATCGCATGCTTGTCGCCCACCCACCATAGCTTTCCTTTATAAACAAAGGCAATTTTATCGCCGATCTCAATCACGGAATTCATATCATGGGTATTGATAACTGTTGTCATTTGGTATTCCTGAGTGATCTCACTAATAAGATTATCTATCAGGATGGATGTTTTCGGGTCGAGGCCGGAATTTGGTTCGTCACAAAACAGGTAACTTGGATTCATAGCAATGGCGCGGGCAATTGCCACACGTTTTTTCATACCGCCGCTTAATTCGGCAGGAAACAATTTATTGACATTTTCAAGATTGACACGTTTCAGGCAAAAATTTACGCGGTCGAGTTTTTCCTCTGCTGTGTTTTTTGTAAACATAGTAAGCGGGAACATGACATTTTCTTCAACATTCATGGAGTCGAACAACGCGCCACCCTGAAACATCATTCCAATTTCCTGTCGAATCATTTTTTTATCATTGAATGACATCCCGGTGAATAAGCGATTATCATACAATATCTCTCCTTCATCAACTTCCAGAAGCCCTACAATACATTTCATCAGCACCGTTTTTCCCGAACCGCTGGGGCCAATGATCAGGTTTGTCTTTCCGCGATCGAAGGTCACATTGATATCGTGAATGACCGAGTGGTCAGTAAATCCTTTGGATATGTGGCGGGTTTCGATCATGCTATAACATTAATTGTGTAATGACAAGATTGCAAAGAATAATGAGAATACTGCTCATCACCACGGCTTTTGTGCTGGCACGTCCGACTTCCAGTGCACCGCCATGCACATAAAACCCATAAAATCCCGACACAGAGGTGATCACAAAGGAAAAGGCAATAGTTTTAACAACCGAATAAAAAATTTCAAAAGGGATAAAATCAAGGGTGATCCCGTCATAATAAGCCGAAACTGTTACCACATTCATCCATGCAGCAGCAAACCAACCGCCCAATATTCCCAGAAACATACTGATACAAACAAGTACCGGAAATATTAATATAGCCGCAACAATTTTTGGTAAGATCAGGTAATTGGCCGAATTGATGCCCATCACTTCCAATGCGTCAATTTGTTCTGTAACACGCATGGTTCCTATCTCAGAGGCTATTCGTGATCCGACTTTTCCGGCAAGGATAAGGCAAATAATGGTGTTGGAAAATTCGAGGATTATTGATTCCCTGGTAGTAAATCCGACAGTGTAACTTGGTATCCAGGCGCTTGTGGTGTTATAGCCTGTCTGAATAGCTACGACGGCGCCCATAAAGATCGATATGATGGCAACGATACCCAGCGAATCAATACCAAGATTATCAATTTCTGTAAGTATCTGACTTCGGAAAACAGGCCCTTTGTCGTGTTTTGTAAACACTTTTTTCATCAACATGACGTACTGCCCGATAGTAGAGAATGCCTTTTTCAAGCCGGTGGATATTAATTTTCGCGAAATTACGCAATAATTTGAAAACTTGTTGCAAAATTTATATTATACCCAAGGCAAACTCACCTTTTATGTGGCAGCACGGACTTCCGCGCACCAGCTTGCCCGCAGCCTTACCACCACTACCGCCACTGGCAAATAGCGATCTTTGCGTTTTCCTTGCAAACCTTGCGGTAAACAATAACCGCAAAGTACGCTAAGTTTTGCGCAAAGGACGCAATGAGTTAATTGGGGTTTTAGTGGCAGCACGGACTGCCAATGGCACAGGCCGGCCCGCGCCATAGGCGCTCTCCATAGGAGTCCTTTGGACCTGCGGAGCAGCCGTACCGCCACTTTCAATTAGTGGCAGCACGGACTGCAGCCGCAAAGCCAGCGCCCAGCCGTACCGCCACTTTCCAGGCAAAAACAAAGCTTGAGTTCACCGGATTTTAGTGGCAGCAAGGAGTGCCAACAGCTCCAACCGGCCCCCGTCGAAGGCGCGCTCCACAGGTGTCCTTCAGACCTGTGGAGCGGAAATTTGAACAATGTTATATTAAAAATTTGGTTTTAATAAGTATAGAATTCCTACAAAAAACAAATAATTTTATTGATGATTAAGCGTTTTTTCAGATATGTTTTGTGCATTAAATAAATTTAGTTAAGTTTGTAAAAAAACAACGATGAAAGTAATCAGAGTATGCATGGCGTGTTTATTCCTGGTTTGCATGGTGTTCATTTTCAACTCCTGCAAAACAGCTAAAAAGCACAAATGTAAGGACTGCCCCACTTTTTCGTACCTTCATGATTTTAACATACAAAACAATAATACACATGAAATTTAACAGGATCATCGTCATTTTGCTGGTTGCTGTATTGCTTGTTATTTCGGCATGTGCTTCAAAAAAGCACCGGTATAATCAGTGTCCGACTTTTAGTAATAAAACTGAAAATACAGATAAGCCTCACCACATTGGATAGCGATTTTCTTGTTTCATACATTCCTGAGTCCAGTGCTGAAATTGTACAAAACTGGGTCAAGACATATCCGGTTCAGATCCGAATTTCAAGAGACAGGCTAACAAAATCAGGCGATTACCGGCCACCCGACAGGAACACGGACTTTCACAGGATCAGCGTAAATCACAACCTGAACAAGTTTGCTTTTCTTATTACGTTAACTCATGAATTTGCTCATTTGTTTACGTGGAATATGTATAAAAGAAAGGCTAAGCCTCATGGAGATGAATGGAGAGAAAACTTCAGGGTTTTAATATTTAGCCTGATTGAGAAAAGAATATTTCCTAAGGATATTGAGCATGCATTGATAAAAACCTTTGTCAGGAACAGCGATCCCATTCACAAATCCGAATATAATCTTACAGTCATTCTCTCTCGATATGATACAGATAACGTAAAGCAATTTCTTGAGGAGCTTGTCTTTGATTCCATTTTTTCAATACCCAATGGAGCTATTTTCCGTAAGGGAAATAAGGTCCGGACACGGTATAAATGTTATTGCCTGAATAACAAAAGATGGTACCTGATAAGTCCTGCTATGAAGGTTAAACCTATCAGTAATGCGTTGGATTTTTAATAATAATTTATGAGGGATTAGAAATTGTTTTATCCTTGATTTATAGACCTCAAAAACGGCATAAACTTATTAAATAATTTCTTATGAGTGCATCGTTCATTTGGCTTTGCCGAGCTCCCTTCGGTCGTTTCTTTTGCATACCCAAAAGAAACGAACCAAACCTGCCTGACCTGACGGTTACGGCAGACAGGGAAAAGAGCAGCCCAGACGATGCTTCTCCCCGCTTTCAGAAAACATTTCAAAAAATGTAGTTGTGGTTGAAAATTAAAATTGTTTTATCCCAAATTTAGCATTAAAAATTTTCTGAGGCGTAAAGGAGTGGCAGTCCGACTGCGCGAGAGGCATGCGCCGCAAGCAGTCAGGCCGCCACTGGCATAATGGAGTTTTGCTTAGAAAATCAATTTTTTCGCCACGGCTGAAAGGTGAAATGGATTTTCATTACAATGACAAAAAAGATTTGACTGACAGTGGCTATTCCGCTTTTCAAAAAAGAAATCCTGTTCAAGACAAAAAATCGGTGTATTTTTAATTATATTTTAATATTTTTGCAAGCAATTACTAACTCAAAATACAGATAATGAACAATAACTATTGTGTGATCATGGCGGGGGGCATTGGTTCACGTTTCTGGCCTATGAGCCGGACATCTCATCCAAAACAATTCATTGACATATTGGGTTCCGGTGAAACACTTATCCAGCAGACATTCAGGCGATTTGAGAACGTAATACCGATTGAAAATATTTATATCATCACCAATGAAAAATATGCCGCTCTTGTAAAAGAGCAGTTGCCGTCAGTAAACAATGCCCAGATTATTTCGGAACCTTCGCGACGGAATACGGCCCCATGTATTGCCTATGCATCCTATAAAATATATGAAAAAGACCCGGATGCCAATATCGTGGTGGCACCATCTGATCATATCATTCAGAACGAAGACTCCTTTGTTGACATCATTTCTTCGGCATTAATAGCAGCCTCTAAAAATGACTGGCTTCTGACACTGGGAATTAAGCCCAGCAGGCCGGACACAGGTTACGGATATATTCAGTTTAAAGAAAATGATACCTATCCTGATGATCTAAGGATAAAAAAAGTAAAGACATTTACCGAAAAGCCGGTCCTCGAAATGGCTAAACAATTCATGGAAAGCGGCGATTTTCTATGGAACTCAGGGATCTTTATCTGGTCGGCAAAAAGTATTTTGAAGGCCTTTGAGCTTTATCTGCCCGAGATCAAAGAATCTTTTGAAAAAGGGAAAGGCATCTATAACACCGACAATGAAGCGGAATTCATACAACAAGTTTACACGACCTGCAAAAGCATTTCCATTGATTATGGTGTCATGGAAAAGGCTGATAATGTGTATGTATTAAGTTCAGATTTCGGGTGGTCCGATCTGGGCACCTGGGGCTCACTGTACGAAAACCGCCAGAAAAATGATGCAGGCAACGCCATAGTCGGTAAAGATGTGATCATGTACGACAGTCATAATTGCATCGTGAACATGCCGGAAAACAAGCTGGTGGTGCTTCAGGGGCTGGAAGATTACATTGTGGTTGAATCGCAAAACATCCTGCTGGTTTGCCGCAAAGATGATGAACAGCAGATCCGGCAGTTTGTCAATGATGTCAGGATCGAAAAAGGGGAAAAATATATTTAACCGAGTTTAGTTTGGCCTTGTATGTTTTGTCGAATCTGCTAAGTGGAGTTCGATAAGGTTTTTTTCACCACCAAGTCCACCAAGGTGGGCACAAAGTTTTACACAAAGTACCGGAGATGACAGAACACGCGCATGAGAAGCATACTTCAATGCAGATGCGCCGCCACTGGCAAATAGCGATCCTTGCGTTTTCCTTGCGAACCTTGCAGTAAACAATAACCGCAAAGTACGCTAAGTTTTACGCGAAGGACGCAATGAGTTAATTGGGTTTTTAGTGGCAGCACGGACTTTCAACCGCACAAACCAGCCCACAGTCGTACCGCCACTGGCAAATAGTGATCTTTACGTTTTCCTTGCAAACCTTGCGGTAAACAATAACCGCAAAGTACGCTAAGTTTTACGCAAAGGACGCAATGAGTTAATTGGGTTTTTAGTGGCAGCACGGACTTTCAACCGCACAAACCAGCCCAAAGTCGTACCGCCACTGCAAATAGCGATCTTTACGTTTTCCTTGCGAACCTTGCAGTAAACAATAACCGCAAAGTACGCTAAGTTTTAAGCGAAGGACGCAATGAGTTAATTGGGTTTTTAGTGGCAGCACGGACTTTCAACCGCACAAACCAGCCCAAAGTCGTACCGCCACTGCAAATAGCGATCCTTGCGTTTTCCTTGCGAACCTTGCAGTAAACAATAACCGCAAAGTACGCTAAGTTTTACGCGAAGGACGCAATGAGTTAATTGGGTTTTTAGTGGCAGCAAGGACTTTCAACCGCACAAACCAGCCCAAAGTCGTACCGCCACTGTAAATAGCGATCTTTGCGTTTTCCTTGCGAACCTTGCGGTAAACAATAACCGCAAAGTACGCTAAGCTTTACGCGAAAGACGCAATGAGTTAATTGGGTTTTTAGTGGCAGCACGGGCTTTCAACCGCACAAACCAGCCCACAGTCGTACCGCCACTGGCAAATAGCAATCTTTGCGTTTTCCTTGCGAACCTTGCAGTAAACAATAACCGCAAAGTACGCTAAGTTTTAAGCGAAGGACGCAATGAGTTAATTGGGTTTTTAGTGGCAGCACGGGCTTTCAACCGCACAAACCAGCCCACAGTCGTACCGCCACTGCCGCCACTGGCAGAAATAGCACGGTAAGAATTATTTGTGTACTTTCTTGATAAAATCTTCCACTTCTTTCACACCACCCTGATAAACCAGGTATCCGTTGTAAGGTTCTCTGGCGGTGATGTCATCGTTAATAGGAGTGAGCATAATCTCTTTTACCTTTTCGAGGTCGTTGGTCTGGCCTAAAGCCCAGCCAAGTTTTATATAAGCAACTTCCGGGAGCATATTTTCAGCAGGGATGATACCTTTTGCCATCAGGTCGCGGCCGGTATCATAAACAAACATATGAACATATCCCCAAATGGTCTGGACGGTCATATAAATAGCCACGCCTTTTTTCACCGCACGTTCGATGGCCGGATAAATAGGTTTGTTCACGTGGCCAAGGCCGGTGCCGATGATGACTATACCTTTATAACCGTTGTCAACCATGGCATCGATCATATCTGGCTGCATATTGGTATAGTAATACAACATACCCACTTTTTCTTCAAAAACGGGAGTAATTTTCACATTTGATGTGTCCTTGCGGCGATGGTTGTATATTGGTTTTTGCGGCACCACTCCTGCCCGTGTCACGGTAGCCACCGGAATATCACCAATAGTACGGAATGTTGAACGGTATGATGAATGCATTTTTCGCACTCGTGTCCCGCGATGCAAAAAACCATATTCATCGGATGTAGGGCCGAACATGCACACCATCACTTCGGCGATATCGCCATGTGCCGCAGCGGTGGCCGCATGCATCAGGTTTAAGGCGGCATCGGAACTCGGCCGGTCGGATGAACGTTGTGAACCAACCAATACAATAGGTATCGGCGGATTCTGGACCATGAAAGTCAGGGCGGCTGCGGTATAATGCAAGGTGTCTGTTCCGTGCCCGATGATGATCCCGTCGGTACCTTTTTCAATTTCCTGGCCGATAGCCACTGCCAGTTTTTTGTATTGTTCCGGGCCCATATTTTCGCTGAAAACAGCAAAAAGCTTTTCGGTTTCCAGGTTGCAAATATCGGCAAGCTCCGGAACAGCGCCATAAAGCTCTCCGGGAGAGAAGGCGGGAATTACAGCGCCTGTACGATAATCAAGCCGCGAAGCAATGGTGCCACCGGTACCGATCAGTTTCACCTTTGGAAGGCCGGGCGTGTAAGGAAATTCTTTTTCAGGGATTTTATAATTGGCTTTCTTATATCCCAATTCTTTCATGGAAAGAATAGTGGCTATATCGACACCAATGTTATATCCTGTAATAACCTTGAGGACTATATGTTTGTCGTCGTCGTTTTCGGCACGGGGCAACACCGTTCCTTTGAACAATCCGCGTGTGGTTTCAACCTCAGCCTGACCCCATACCCTGACATTATATTTTTTTAATATTTCGAGTGCAGCACCTTTATATCCCTGAAAAAAATCTTCGCTCATTGTATTTTGATATTTAACAATTAATTACTGGTTTCAATTATATTTTTTAATTCTGCCAGGTTGATATTACCTGTTGCCATCTTGCGCAAGCCGCCCATGATCCAGTTGGTTTCCACATCAGGCTTGTCGGAGATGCGTATCTGACGGAACTTTTCTTTCATAAAAGGTATGTTGGAAAGGATTTCGTCTTTTTTGATCTTTTTAAATTTTATAGTTTCCAGGATAGATACAAAATCCATTTTCGGATGCTTGATCAACACGGGAAGCATCTGTTTTGCGATCTGCAGGTCGAGTTTATTTTCTTTAATAAACCTGAACATATCACAAATCATATCGTAATTAAAATACGGCGACACCTCATGCTGGCCTTCGGCATATTTCAGCGTATGGCCAACAAAAGTCCCGGCATATTTGGGTGCAAAACCATTTTCATTTACTATTTTTTCAATTACCGGATACAGGTTTTTCTTTAAAATATAAGTGTAGGTGTCTTCCGGGATGTTCCATTTTTTGAGTTGCTGATACCTGATGATCACTTCAGTAGGCAGGTTCTTTTTTAAACGTTCAATATCTTCGTCAAATAATGGTATTGGAACAGAATCGGTATCCGGATACATACGGTCGGCACCGGGAAGTACGCGTTCAAAAATGGTGGTGCCGTCGGGTATGGACTTGCGGGTTTCGTTCGGGACCCCTTTGAATGCCCATAAACAACGTTCTTCGACAGTTTCCAAAGCCGTCTTCATATCGGCTTCCGGCCCCCAAAGGATGATCTGTGCATCGTCGTCCCCGGCATTGAGCAAGGCCCTGAAATTTGAAAAATCGTCTTCACTGACCAGCGGGACAAATTCTTCGGAATGGGTCATGTTAGGCATTTCGATACAGGCGATCACCTTGAGGCGTTCGCTGATCTCGTCGGCCAGGATCCTTTCGGGCTGGGTAAAATGAGAGAGTATCTTTTTAAATCCCGGAAGGTTGATTGCATAATACCTGAACGCTTTCTGTTTTTCATCTGAAAGCGGGAGGTTCGAAAAATGGAAATCTTTGAGTTCCACTTCTTTATAATTCATTTTCCAGGAAGAGCCATCACCCATTTTTTCGTTTAAGATTCCACGGATATGGAGCAAGGCCCACTGGCGGAAACATTCGTTATGTGTCAGTTTCGGGATCCATCGTGTGTGTGCCACACCTTTGATCTCGATACGTGTCCCGCCTTTGCAGCTCACGTTGACATCCTCGCGCCCGGCGCCAATGCCGGTTCTTACTTTACCGGTGCTTCTGTTTAAAAAACGGATATAATCGCAACATTCCTTCACTTCGTAAGGATTTACCATGTCAGGATAGGTAACGGTTTCGATCAATGGCACACCCAAACGATCGGTGGAATATACGCGCCTGTGGCCGATATCGGAAATTTCCCGGCAGGAATCTTCTTCGATGCTCAATTGTATGACCCTGACCTTTTTATTTTTCAATGGCAGTTCACCTTCCACACCCAGGATAGCGGTCCGCTGAAATCCGGTGGGGATGCTTCCGTCAAGGTATTGTTTTCTGGTGATATGCACTTCGCCAACGATATTGAGTTTGCTGAGCAGGGCAATTTCCAGCGCATATTCCAGCGCTTCTTTATTAAGTTTAAATGGCGGGGTATCGTCCACATCGTAAGTACAGGCTGTTTCGTTTTTTATACGGTATACGATTTCCTTACGGGTTTTAAATTCCATCAGGGCCGTACCGTCGTATTCGCCCAATTCGCTGAGTGTAGGGCGCATATGTCTCAGGAGTTCGGCATCGTACTGATCTTTTTTCTGAAAAACACCCGCCGGACAATGGCAAAATAGTTTTTGTTTTGTTTTGAGTTGCTGGTGAACTTCCAGCCCCGACATGAAACCGATACGGTTCCAGTCATCCTGCGAAGCTTGTTTCAACGTTATGTATCCTATAGCTTTCTTAGTTTCTTCGTAGTTAAGCCTGGGATCGAAATTTTCTTTCATAATATGTTTATTGTTATTGGGCGGTCAAACCTTTATAAATTGCTGCAAATATACATAAAATTATAAAAAAAAAAATTTATAAAGGTTCACGAGCGGGCATGTGTTGCGGTAGTGGGAGCGAGTAACAAAAAAACCCATAATATAATGAAATATTTTTATTAAAATTGTTTTATCCAAATTCCGCATTAAGAATTTTCTAATGCATAACATTAGGACTGTTGTTAAACAACATAAAATAGTTTTTTTGATGCGGAATCGACGAAGTAAATGTAATCCTGGCAATTTGAAATTACCAGAAACATTTACTAAGTCGGGATAAACCCGATTAAAGCATTAGTTCGAATACTCCTAATGCTTAATTCGGGTATATCCGAGATTCGGCGTTAAAAAATTTATGAAACAATAGAGATACTTTAAATCGTGGGTTTTTGTGAAGGAACTATAATATCTTCATCCACTATTGTCCGGTAAAATATTTATAAACTAAAGGATGTAAAAAAACATGTCGTCTTTTTCCTCTTATCCTAAAGGAAGTCCGCCGCGGCGGATGATTTTCATCAATTTACATCCCTGCCTGACGCCGTATGGCAGGCAGGCTTTAGGATTGAGGCAAAATAAATTGATGAAAAGCAATCTGCCATGGCGGACACGCGGTTTGAACGTGCCCGCACTGAGCAGTCATCTGATGACTTCAAAACTTTGATATTATTGCATGGCTTTGTTGTATTTAGTCATCTGATGACTTAGGGTCGCCCGCCTTGGCCCGCCCGCCTGAACGTCCGCCATCCGCCAGTGGCGGAGGCGGATCATTAGGGCAGGCACGCCAGGAATAGCCTGCGCGCCAAAATTTTTTCTAACCATAAATCAAAAAATGTTTTATCCGAGATTCGGCGTTAAAAAATTTATGAGGTTAAGGGGAGTGGCAGTCCGACTTCGCGAAAGGCATGCGCCGAAAGCAGTCGGGCCGCCACTGCCATATGGAGGTTTGCTTAGAAAATCAATCCGCCGCGGCGGACTTGCTCCGGCCCGAAGGGGGAAATTGATTTTCGTTTTGTTGTTAGTGTCGGGGTGACTTCGCTGGGGCCCGGCGAGTGGCAGTCACCCCGACACTTGATGACAGGAAAGGCCTATGCGCCTTGATTTTTTCTAACCATAAATCAAAAAATGTTTTATCCGAGATTCTGCGTTAAAAAATTTCTGAAGCGAAAGGAGATGCTGTAAATTGAAGGATTTTGCAAATCAACTTTATTATTTTCTCATACTTTTTTGTTTGCCTCCCGATCAGCCATCCGCCAGTGGCGGAGGCTGATGCGGGACAGGCAAAAAAGTACGCAAAAAAGGACAGTCCTGCCGAATGCTTCCCCCCGCTCTCAGAAAACATTGAAAATCTAGACAAAGTAATCCCGACGCCGCTAAGCGGGTCGGGAGACGCCGATGGCGCCTTTGCAGATTTTCTAATGTTTTCTAATTCACGCCCGCCCACGCCGCCGGCAGGACAAGCCAGCGCGCCTAATATCAGCTAACATTTCCAAAAAAATGTAAGGTGAGGCTGAATTTAAAATTGTTTTTTCCCAGATTCGGGGTTAAAAAATTTCCGAGGTTAAGGGGAGTGGCAGTCCGACTGCGCGAAAGGCATGCGCCGCAAGCAGTCGGGCCGCCACTGCCATTATGGAGTTTTGCTCAGAAAATCAATCCGCCGCGGCGGACTTGCCCCGCCCGAAGGGTGAAATTGATTTTTACATTAATAGGTCCAATCATTTGAACAAATTTATGAAACTACGTTCGACGAAATGGGGTTATTGCATGGCCTTTGTGGTCTTCAGAGGCAATTGTGCTTTCTTTTTTCTATTTTATAATTACTGTAAATTATTAACCATCCCATAAAGAAAAAAGGGATCAGAGGAATTTTAAAACGAACCAATGCTCCGAAATTAGAAGTTGAAATCCCAATACCAAAAGCTATGAGAAGTGAAAACATAAAACAGAATCCTATAAATGGCTCATTAAAGATTTGATTAATTACAAATCTAGGCCCTGCTTTAAAAAAAGCAAATATTGTTAATAATATCAATATGAGATTTTCAAATCCAGACATTACCATGACTATTGACTTGGCCTCCCATAAAAAAGGCCTGTATAGACCTGCAATAATTGCTGAAGGCGCAACAGATAACGAGCCTTGTAAAGTTGGTTTATAATCTCCTATGTCAAAAGAAACACCCTTGTAATATTCCTGTTTGAGATCTTGCTGGGCAACAGAAGCTTTTTTTAACATAGAATCCACATCCTGATATGCACCGCCGACCATGCTCATAGTTGATGTTAATGCAAGCATACCTACAAATCCAAAAATGAACATTAAAATTGGGAATATAAAAACTCTAAGAACTCTACTTTTTACACGATGGATATATGAAAACCCCAGCCATACAAAACCAGAGACAATCAAAGCATAAAGAATATATGGTTTTAGCTCAACAATAATATATGAACAAAACAATAATTTAATAATAAGAAAAAAACCCAACCTTCGTTTGAAAAAAATTCTATAGAAATACGTGATAAATAATGTGGAAAATGTAAATGTAAAAGCATCTTTGGTCAATCCGGATGACCAAAATAAAACTGAAGGTATGAACAAAATACCAATAGCCACCATATTTATTCTTTGGGGCATTAGCTCTTTAAAAAACAAAAAAACCTTCCAGTTCAAAATAAACAAAACTGCATTCAAACAAATAATTGTAAGATAGTAGTTTTTTAATCCAAGAATGGTAAAAACTGAAAGGAACCTGTGGGTAGCAAACACAGCAGTATCAGGAAGGTATCGGATAGCACAATAGCCTATTCCGGGGTTGAGATTATACACATTGGATTTATTAACCAAACCAAAAAAGAGTTTGAAAAAATCACCTGCATCCCTGAATAAAACATTTCCCAAACGGCTTGCATTCCAAAAATAATAAAAAGTATCCCCCCCTCTTCCATAATACAAATCATATATTAATGCAAAACAAATTCCTGCAAATAGTTTTGCAAACAGCCCCCAACGAAAATAACTTCTCAACTTTTCATCTTCCGCATATTTGTTTTTCGCAATAAAATTAAAGACTAATAGTATTACCATCAGATATACGAAAATGAGTAATATCCCGAATATTGAAAGATAGTTTTCGTTTTCGTCCATTTATCTTTTCGTTGATTTATTTACCCTAGTTTATAAAGACTTTCAATTTATAAATTTCAGATATGAATTCTTAATTCCACAATATTAGTTATTTATAATTAGAAACAAGGAACAAAGCATATTTTCAATAATTCAGAAAAACAAATCGATCCCCTGAAAGTGGATCAACCAGAATTGTATCTATAATTGGTTCAAACTGTAGAGGCAAAGAAGCATTTTTATCTACAAGAATGTATTTAATAACGTTAGCCACAACAAAATCATATTGAAGTTGAGAAATATCATTTTTATTTATTACAGTGCTCTTATTATATGCAAATTTATAAAATGATGTTTCTTTTAAATAATCTTCAATCCTAGCTTTTGTAATGGGATCATAATGTTCCGTTGAAGTATATAATGCATCCAAACTTATCGATTTGAAGTTACTAAGATAAAGATGAATATAAAAAGCTTTTTCATACGAAGTTACTGCCACCCAATAACCCTGAATCATTTCAGGCTGTCTAATAAAAGCTATAATTTTATTTGAATTTTCACTTTTTAATTTATTTACCACTTCATCAACATATTGAACTGAATACATTTTATTGGTTGGCATGAATCTATAGAATGGCGTGTTTTTCAGAAAGGCAAAATTCACACATAAAAGAATAAGAAAATATAAAACAAAAACAGTTGACATTTTTGGCATGACCTTCTTTAAAAAATCATAAATAATGGCATAAGTTGCAAAAACACCAATGTTAACCAACAATAGTGTAGGTAAATAAAAAAATTGAATAGAATCCACTATGGGATGTGATATACTCCATATTAACAATCCTACAATAAAAATAATTATTATCATCAAAATCAAAATTCTGATCTCTTTTATTTTTTGAAAAAAAAGCAGCTTGTTTTTAGAAAAGAATACAAACAGTATTGGCAAAAAATATAATAAATATAAACTCAGAAAAATCGAAATACTACCTGCGATAATTTTGAATGATTTTAATTTATCGTATAACAAGCCATTAATAATACTTTCGGTATTAAAACTTCCCGTTGCGGCTGATTTTGAATTTAAAAAATAGAACACCCCAATAAAAAAGGCCATTAAGATTGTATGAACAGCAATCTGCATCATTTCCGGACTTCTTCTTTTTCTCGAAACCTGATGCCATAAAACAAAAACCATTAATGAAGTATAAATTGTCGGAGCTGTTGCAATATTTATTATTGGCAATAAAAGCAATGGAAAATAATAAAGTTTGCTCCTCTGAACTGCTAAAATTGCAAACCAGACAAAAAACACACTAATCATCATCGTTTTGGGATTCCACCCATTGGCAAACACATAAATATCTGCTTGTGGCAAAATGCGAAAAAACAATAACCCGGAAAGGTAAATACTTAACACGGAAAAAATTTGCCAAATAATGGATTTGGTAAACTTTCTGCACAAGGCAATCATACCAAACGAAAGAATAGTCGCAAGTATTGAATGAAGGGCAATTATTTGTGTTTCAAGAGCTAAAACACCAAATATGTGACATATCATTGCAGCAAACCACAATTCAGGATAATGGTATGGCATGGGCGAGGTACTATCAACCACAACATATTTAGCGTGAGCAAAACTTTCAATTCCAAATTGATTCAAATTATCAATGACTGTTGAGTAAAGCGCAAAATCGGATTGAGGAAGGTTATTAATTGGTTTGTTATAAAAAAAACTACCCTGAAAAATAAAAAAAGCTATGCCCAGTAAAAGGATAACCCCTATTGCAAACAAATCCTGCTTAACCAACCTGAAAGAAATCTTTTCCTTTGTGTCGTGAAATTGATTCAACTTTCTAATTCTGAAACATACTAATACTCCAACAAGTAAAATGCCCCACAAAACTGTGTTCCCATATGTCATTAACCCTGCATATACAAACGTTACAGATAAAAACCCGATGATCAACTTCTGAAATACGGAATAAAAGGCATCATCGGTTTTTTTAAGTTTTATAATGAACAAAATTATTGATCCGGCAACATATAATGTTAACAATGAGATGATAATAATAAAGAGCATGTAAAAATTCATAAACTATGATTGATAAGTATTACATATGATCTGTATAATATTTGAGACTTCATCCTGAGTTAATTGATAATATAATGGCAACCTAACAAGACAATCGCTGTATAAATCAGCCATTGGCAAATTCCTTCCATCATGTTTTATTTGATAATATTTACTTTTATGCAAACTAAGGTAATGAAATACTGCTAGTACAGAATTGTTTTTTAGTGTTTGAATCAAGTTTTGTCTTTGCTCCAATGTATTGCAAACCAGATAAAACATATGCGCGTTGTTAGTTGCATAATCTGGAATTATAGGTAGCCTTATGTGACCTTTTTCTTCCAATTGCTTAAGCCCATTATAATATTGTTTCCAAATTTGTTTGCGTTTTTGTTGAATATTTTCAATTTCTTCTAGCTGAGCATAAAGAAAAGCGGCAATAATATCTGCGGGTAAAAAAGAAGAGCCAATGTCAACCCAGCTATATTTATTGACTTCTCCTCTGAAAAATTCAGCACGGTTTGTTCCTTTTTCCCAAATGATCTCAGCGCGCCTTATCATGCTCTCATCGTTGATGGCTAATAACCCACCTTCTCCGCATTGAATGTTTTTTGTTTCATGAAATGAAAAACAACCAAGATGTCCAATAGACCCCAATGCCTTTTCCTTATTACCATCACCTATGTAATAACTGTCTATTGCCTGAGCTGCATCTTCAACAACAAATAAATTATATTTTTTTGATATTGACATTATCAAATCCATATTGCATGACACTCCGGCATAATGAACCGGTACAATTACTTTCGTTTTTACCGTAATCAAGCTTTCAATAGTCCTTTCATCCATTCCGGGATGACTTCTATGGCTGTCAACAAATACTATTTTTGCGCCTTGTCTCACAAAAGCCAATGCTGTACTAACAAAAGTATATGAGGGCATGATAACTTCATCCCCAGGCTGAATATCGCAAAGCATTGCAGCCATTTCAAGTGCATCAGTGCACGAGGTTGTTAATAGGGTTTTTTTAATCCCCCATTTTTTTTCGAAGAATGACTGACAAAGTTTTGTATATTTCCCGTTTCCTGATATGTGCCCACCTGCTACCGCATCGCTTATATACTGAAACTCTTTTCCCGTAAGATGTGGTTTGTTGAATGGAATCATCTTTTTACTCGTTATTAAAATGTCAGTTTAAAATGAATATCAAAATCTATTAAAATCCACAGAAATGTTTTTACAACCATATATGGTAATAATACTGTTTATCAGCTAAAATAAACCCCATTTTTTTATAAAATGTGCAAGCGTTAATATTTTCCCCCTGAGTAGCAACAAAAACTTTGTATATTTCCCTTTTAATAAAATATTGAAACGAAGAATAAATTAATTGTCTTCCAATACTTTTTCCTCTTTCTGTTTCATCTACAGCAATTAATCCAATTTTACCAAAACCATCCAACGCACTCAGTGTTATAAACCCGAGAATTTTACTGTTATTCATATATACCAGAACTTCATCAGCAATTTCTCTTCGCATTGACCTTTCAATCCATGTAGTGTATAATTCTTCATATTTCCCAACGTCAAATTTTTTGTCTATATTAAATCTTGAGAAATCTCCACTTTGCAAAGCAAGTTTTATCATTGTTTCTTTTTTCCCAGATTCATGATATGGAATAACATTAGTTGACAGTTCTCCAACAGAATGCAGTAGATTGTCTGCCAAGTCAATGGTGTAGTTATATTTAATATCAATAGGTATAAAAAATTGATTAGAAGAAATTTCTGATATTTCAGCTGGACCAATAAGGTAAATTAACTTATATTGTTTTTCTTTCAATTTATTTATTGAACTTTTAATCAAAAACACATCTGGTTTTGAATAAAATAGTGACGCTACTTTAAAACCAAAAAAATCAGAATCCCAATCAAGATGTCTATAGTGAAGCATGTTTTAAAGGTTTATTGTGTCATCGACAATATATAGTGGCCTGTCTTTGACTTTATCAAAAATTTTTCCTATATAAAGACCAACAACCCCTAAAACGAAAATTATTATGCCGGATAAAAACCAAATTGAAATTATTAAGCTTGTCCAACCAGATACAACAATTTCACCGTTCAGATATTTGTAAAGGTTATAAAGTGCAAAAATCATTGATGAAAAAGAAATAAGTAAACCGAACTTTAAAGTTAAACGCAAAGGTTTGTCGGAAAATGAAAGAATAACATTAATACCAAGCCTTCTCAGTTTTCTGAATGAATACATTGATTTCCCAGATTTTCTTTCAGAATGCTCTACATCAATTGTGGTAGATTTGAACCCCACCCATTTTACTTTTGCAGGAAAATATCTAAAATGATCTTTCATTTTAAGAATCGCATCAACAACTTTTCTATTATATATTCCAAAATTTGCAATGCTATAATCTTGTTTGGTTTCAGTAAAATAGCTTAATACTTTATAAAATACTTTTGATAAGAGTTTCTTTATAACTGTGTCCTTTCGTGTTGATCTTTTTCCCAAAACGATGCTATACCCTAGAGCTGCAGTCTCATACAATTTAAAAATTTCTTCCGGACGATCCTGCAAATCGCAATCCATAACTACAACCCATTCACCCTTAGAGTATTCCAGGCCGGCATTTATAGCATAATGTTGACCAAAGTTTCTCGAAAAACAGATACCTTTTACTTTATCATCATTTTTCGCAATTTTCGTAATGATTTCCCAGTCATTATCGGGGCTGCCATCGTTTACAAAGATAATTTCATAATTATCAGTTATTGTTGTTAATGTTTTTTTCAGCCGTATATACAACTCTACCAATGATGTGCTACATCCATAAACCGGGGATACAACGGATAAAAGGGATGTTTGCTTTTCAACTGGTTTAAGAGACAAATCAATCATTGGTAAATCTTATTAATGAATAATAATTGGTATTTGTAATACCATAATATTTCCTTAATTTCAATAATTTACAAATTTAAAGGAAATTTTTATTGTGATGGTAAATGTACTTCATTTTTCAGATCGATTGTTTTTAAGAAAGGCAAAAGCTACAGGATAATAAATAAGAATTTATTTATTGAGTTTTAGGTAGATTTTATATATGAACTCTAAAATTTTTTTGTTGTTTGGATAATCTCTGAAACTTTTAGGGCGGGATTTTAGAATATTATTCATCTCTCCGAGGGTAATGTGCAGTTTTTTACAAGCATATTCTATTTCATTGTCAAATACATTTGGATTATAGGGTTTGCCAGACAGCTCATTCAATGCTTCATCCCTTGTCATCTCCCCTGCACATATCTGGGTGGAAAAAGTCGCCCTACGATAGTCAATCCCGAATTTTTCATAAAGAAGATATGATTGAATGAATTTGGTATAAAGGGATTCATGATGTTTACCACCATAATTTTTCCACCCCAGATCCTGTTCAAGGATCTTAATAGCTTCTTTTTTATTATAAGGCACATAATTCAAAGGATATACCATTCGAATACCCAACACATACTTGTAGTACATTTCCTTTTGAAATCCAAATGTTGGAAATGTCCTAAGTTTTTTAGTACCGAATTTTTTATTAATCGCTTTTAAATATTTTACATCCTTGGCATCGTAGTGCCAGCTTTTCGGCAGTATACCCTCGGTGGCAAAGTTTCCTCCGCTTAAAATATATTTGACATTATGTTTTGCAGCCACCTTATGTAATACCGCCGGAATAGCAATATCGGTAGGTGTTTCAGCTTCAGGGACGGAGGCTTTTAAAAAGGACAACTGAAGATCACGGAATTCCTCCCAGTCAAGGACCACAGTGACCAGTTCCATCTCTAATTTTTTCAGGATCTTTTCAATGTTATGCGTGGCAAGTTCCGAGTTCCATCCGTTATCCATATGTACGCAGAGCACACGTAATCCCATTTTTTTTGCGAGAATGGCTGTGTATAAACTATCAACGCCTCCGCTGATACCAATCACGCAATCATAATCATGGCGCTTTCCAGCTCTTTTGATCTTTTCAACAAGTTGAGTGAGTTTTAAATCACTGGCAGTCCCCTGATAAATTCTTTTGGAGGTTTTCTCAAAATAATCAGTACAATGATTGCAGTAACCGCCTTTATCGAAGGTAATTTCAGCATCGGATGTATCCATAACACAACGGGTACATTGCTGATAATTTTTTTCACTTGGGACTTGCACATTTTTTTCCAATAATATTTCGTCAAGGACCCCTGCCAAAACCTTTGCCTGGCTACGCCGTGAATAAAATTCAACTCGGCTGAGCTGGCCTGCATTCAGGTCAGGCCTTTTTTTGCCAGACTTATAATCATCATAAAGCCCATTTAACGCTATAACTACTTCAGATGAATTATTGCAGCAATACCCGATCCCAGTTTCAGTAAATATCTTTTCAATCTCTTCATTATCGGAAGGACATAGTATCACGGGTTTTTTCAGCCCAACATATTCATAAATTTTACTCCCAATGATTCCACGCATTTTATGTGCAGTATAAAGAAAAACATGGGTTTTTTGTTCAATCTTCACTATTTCAGATTTCGGAACTCTTTCTGAGATCGAATAAAATTCTTCAAACTCTTTTAAAAATTCAGTTACCCTCAAACTCTGAACAGGATCAAAAGCAAGACCGGGAAAGAGAATCTGAATATTTTTTACCTTGTGATTCCGTGCTACAAATTCTTTAAAAGCACTTAAAAATATTTCGATTTCCTGTGTTGGATAAAGCGTACCGATAAATGTAATGGTAAATTTTTCATATAAATTATTACCCTTAGCATTTACAATCTCTTCGGGCATGTATCCGTTATGGATGGTAAACCCTTTTTTGTTTAAAAATTTTGAATTTTTTTCAACCGAATAGGGCGACACAGCGGTATGTACAGCGGCACTACCCACCCATTTTTTCTCTTTTTTGTATTCAATTTTTCGTAACAACCAGTTGGCCTGGGTCCGTTTTGCATCAATATCGCTTGTGTTCCAATCATCACGGTAGTCGGCCACCCACTTGATGCCAAATTGTTTATTTAACAAATAGGAGAATCTGAATAAAAGATAAGGAGCACCCGTAGCAATCAGAATTTTAAAGTCGGCATCCTCTTTAAGAATTTTTTTTGAAAAATAAAATAACTCTTTAAAACTTGATGCAGAAGAGAAAAAATAACTCAGGACTATTTCAATAAATGTAAGCGCTTTTCTCAGCAGAATTAATTTACTCTCACCTTTATTCGTAAATATTTTATCTCTTAATGTTTGTTTATAAGGCACATAATAGACCTCATGCGTAGGAAAGACCACATGCTTTATCTCCGAGCCGGAATTCTGTAATATGTCTTTAGGATTACGGATCTCATTTTCCCAGCTACGGGTAATAACAACCGGAAAATAGCCATTTTCCGCGAGGTATTTTGCCCAGCCATAAGGCCGGTTAGCTCCCGGCATGTTGCAGGGCGGATAATAATAGGCTAATATCAAGACCTTTTTCATTTATCCGCAAGTTTATTTATAATTACATCCAAAACACGCCGGGCTGTATTTCCATCCCAAAAATCAGGAATTTTGCTTTGTTTCCATTTGTTTTCAATGGCTTTTTCGGAAAAAAACACTAATTTTTCCATATCCGTACCGATCAGTTCGTTTGTCCCCTCTGTAATGGTTACAGGCCTTTCTGTATTTTCCCGTAAGGTAACGCAAGGAATTTTCAATACTGTTGTTTCTTCCTGTATTCCCCCGGAATCTGTCACCACCAATTTTGAGGAAGCCATCAATTTTTGGAAGTCAAAATAACCCAAAGGTTCCGTGGTTATAATATTTTTCAAATACATTTCAAGTTTACAGCTTCTTATATTTTTCAGGGTACGCGGGTGAACAGGGAAAACAATATGAATTTTTTCACTCAACTGATCTAAGGTTTTCAAAATCTTTTCAAGTGAACTACCATCATCTACGTTGCCTGGCCGGTGAAGGGTAACCAGCAAATATTCCTGCATCTTTAGGTTTAATTTTTCAAGGATACTGGAATTTTCAGCCTTCGGTAAAAACTTTAGCAGGGTATCAATCATAATATTACCAACCAGTTGAACTTTATCTTCTGAAATTCCTTCTCTTTTTAAATTCTCATTGGCATCCGAAGATGGCGTTAATAACAGATCCGCCAAACTATCGGTTACGATCCTATTGATCTCTTCAGGCATAGTTCTGTCAAAACTTCTCAGCCCCGCTTCCAGATGGATTATTTTTATTCCCATTTTGCCCGCAACCAGAGAACATGCCATTGTTGAATTTACATCACCCACCACTAAAATAGCATCCGGTTTTTCTGCTATACAAACATCTTCGAATGCCATCATAATTCTGGCAACTTGTTTCGACTGGGTATCAGAGCCAATACCAAGGGATATGTCAGGTTGAGGAATGTTTAATTCGGAAAAAAAATCATCAGACATTTGCCTGTCGTAATGCTGGCCGGTATGAAGCAACAGGGGATGGATTTCTTTATGATTTTTGTATGCATCCATCAATGGTGCAATTTTCATGAAGTTCGGACGGGCACCTACGATATTTATTATTTTCACTCAGTTTTAAAAATTTTATATTTGTTTTCGAAACTACTAATTTTTATCATTATTATTCTAAATAATATTACAACAAAGTCGAAATTGCAAAAATTTCTTTCAAAGAAAGTTATTGTAATAATGAACAGTGATCAATATGCATTCGATTATATTCACTTACCTAGTTATTTATTTGGATATAATTATTTTTTTGGTATAATATTATTCATATGTGCTATTCCATTAATTTAAGTAATTATTTTGTGCAAAGGTTGGATTTATAAAAAAGTATGTTTATAAATCATAATATTGTATTTAGAAAGAAGATCAAAAGAATCATTATACGTAGACGCCACCAAACCTTTTTAACAGTTTAGAGATTGCCCTAATGTTTTATTTTGTAATAGACAAAAATTCTAATATATAGTTTTCGAGTTTTAACGGATCAAGAGTAAAACCCTTTTCCGGGTAAATCCTTATATAGGGTAAGCAACCACCCAGAATCACATTGTATTCCACATTTAATACACTGGAAAGCCAATAATAATGGCATGATATTCTGTTTTGTGGGCTAATTTCCAAAAACTTCGCCCCCCGCTCTGAAAAAATTAAATTTGTATTACTTGCACCATGTATCGAAATTATGATTTTTGCTCCGTTAAAAAGAGAAATCTGTTCATTCAATGGGATTTTATTGGTGTTAAATATCTGAAAATCGTATTTCTTTAAAATCTTTTCTACCTCAGTAAAGTTTTCTATATAACGGCCTGATGAGACCGACCGATTTAAAAATATTCTCTCGTGAAATTGCTTCTTCTGTATACTCCGGATTAAGAAGTTTTTTGTTTTATTAAAATATTCAAAACTATAAGGTAAGGGCCGTAAAATATAGGTAATTTTTGATTTCACATGTTTTTTCATCAAATGCCAATTATATGATGAAATTTCAGTGTTTTTTAAAAGGTATTGAAAATATTTTGTGTGGTATGTATGGGTATCAATCAATAATGGAATACTAAGTTTTATGTTATACTTTTCCAACATCCATAATTTTGAAAAAATATCGGAAAAAAAGTGAAAATAATTTGTACCAACTCCTCCATCAAAAATTATTGACTCGTCAAGCTCTGTAAAATCCGAAAAGAAAAGAGTTTTTAAATACTTTGGTACGGAAGGCTTAAGTGTGCTATAAAAGACAGAATTACTATAAATATGATTGAAATTAAAAAGCACATTCGCATATACAGGTTCAATGATACATGGTTCAATAATTTTAATTACTTCTTCTTTATGTTCCCATTTTTTGTTATCACTTATGTAGCTTTTGTTCACTTCCAATTCCTGGAATTTACACTCAAGATTCCTAAAAGGTTTGATTTCAATTTTTGCCAATTGCTCGTGTTTAAGCTTTTCTGAGTATCCCCAAAAACAGGAATCTACCATTTTTATTAACCAATCTTTTATTTTATCCCCCATTATTTCTGGCATTTTGAAATAGCATCAATAAACGACTTATAATTTTTTTTTGCATTGTACTCCTGATCCCAGGTAGTGTATGCATTCTGACGCATTTTATTTTTCTCATCAACAGTTAAATTATAGAACTTCGTTAACGCTTCGGCTATTTCGACTGGGGAGGGGTTTGCCCGAAGCAAAAACCCATTGTATCCATTCTTAACAATTTCAGGTGTACCGCCAACAGATGTAGCAATAACCGGTATACCAAATGACATTGCTTCCATTATTGATACAGGTAGTCCTTCCGAAAAACTCGCATTTATAAACACATCAATCTGATTTTTTTTGTACAATTCAAGCACTTCTGCATTCGTCTTCAATCCCAGTAAAAAACACTTATTATTGATTTTTAAATTTTGAATTTTGTCAAAAATATTTTCTTTTTCAGGCCCATCGCCAATATGAAACCATTCAAAAGGAATATTTTTCATTTTATTTAAGGCTTCTACTATTAAATCCAATCTTTTAAGAGTTATGATATTGGAACAGCTATAAATTATTAAACTGTCCGATAAAATCTGTTTTTTTAATTCATTTTCGTTTTCCGTACCAAGGCGCGCTAATTTATAATTACCGCCTTTCCATGTGGAAATTTTATTTTCCGAATAATGCATTCCTGTTTCGGATATAAAATAAACTGCACTCAAATGGGAATGGATATATGTTTTCCATGGCAGGTAATCCTCCGGGTTCCTTTCAAAATAAAGATCCCAGCCGTGTGCACGTGTAATCGTTTTTAAAGCAGGTGTTTTTCCGTTAAGGAGTGCTATGGCTAAGGCTTTATAATCATCCCAATATGAATACAAAAGCATATCTGCCGGGCAATATTTTTTTATTCTTTTTGAAATAAGCTTTTCAAGTTTTTTTGCCATCAGAAAATCTATTGCTAAAACTTTGAATTTGAAAAAAGTGAATGGTAATCCTAAGTGTGATTTTATTAACTTCTTTTCTTGCCAAAATATATTTTTAAAAATTAGGCCTATTGAGGAAAGCATCGAAATTTTTGAAATATGGCCGTTAAAAAAAATTACCTCTGCATTATTGGGTATGTATCTTTTAATTCCTTTTTTTTGCGATGAACATATTATTATTATTCTATTAAACGATTTTTCAAGGTAATGCATTTCGCTTTCCACAAAAGTTTCTCCAGAATCGTTTGGGTATGAAGAAGTCAAAAGTATTAGAGTATCAATCATTTTTTTAGATAAAACACGAAATAAATGTCTATAATTAATTCCTAATTGTATTATTTTCTTCTGAATATAAAATATAATTACTTTTTACATTAGACTAACTATATCGTTAAATGACAGGAGCTAATTCAATTTTGTGTTATATATTTTTACAAGATTATCAATATAACCATTGATATCGTATTTTTGTGCAAACTCCCTTGCATACTGGCTAATCTCAGAATAAAGTTGTTTATTTGTTGTCAATTCCATTATTTTATCTGCAAACAATTCCGGATTTTGCTCATGTATAATATATCCGTTTTTACCATCTTCCATAATATCCCGGTTTCCTCCACCATCCAGGCAAACCACAGGCAGGCCAGAAGCCATCGCTTCTAACAGTGTTAATCCAAAACCCTCTTTAATACAAGAATAAACATATATATCTGCCTTTTTTAAGAGTTCTTCAACCTTGTCTGTTAAGCCGATCAAGCTGACCATATTCTCAAGATTATAATCAAAAATTTTATTTTCAATTTCAGAACGCAACATACCTTCTCCTATTATAGTAAGATTGAATGTTCTGATGCCTCTTTTATTAAAAATATTCATCACCTCAACAAGAAAAAGATGGTTTTTTAATTCAGATAAGCTTCCAATGCTTATCAGATTTATTGCATTCGTCCCGTGGAATAAAACAGCCTTTGAGAATTTAAATCTATCATAATCTATTGCATTATTCAGTAAAACTACATTTTTTTTAAGTTGCCCAGGAAGTACTTGAACAAAATAATTTTCCACATCTTTTGAAATAGCAATAAAATTGTTGTTACAAGCAATGTAACGTTTTATCATTATTTGTTTTTCATAATAATTTGTAAAAAGTTTCTTGCTCAATATCGTTTTAAAATTAAAAGCCCTTAACTGTCTCATATTATCATGGCAGTGTGTAAAATACCTGACATTGGAAAGCAGTTTCCACCGGCTTAGTATTTCGGCTTCAAACAAATGTGAATGAATAATATGAGGCTTGAAATCAAAAAATATTTTTTCAAAATCCAAAATATCTACTCTACTTTTCCCGCATACAGAAGGTTCCACTTTAGAATTGCAAACTTCAATATCAATGTCTTTTGAAAGGAATTCGTATTCGTTGTCAGGATGAAGTACTACCAGCTTTACGCGTATATTATCCTTCTTTTGCAGTTCATTGCAAATATTGAGCACTAAGCGTTCAGCGCCGCCTTTTCGAAGTGAGGGGATGATATGGAGGATATTTAACATAAAATAAACGCATTTTTATCTGACAAATCCTATTTTATGTTTTTCAAGCACTTTTATCATTTCTTTTTTCTTTTCTTCAGTTATTTTTCCTCTTAAGGTGTAACTTTCATCAAAACAATTTTCATCATGTATAAATAATTTTTGTTTTTTTATATATTCATCCAGCGAACATATTACTTTAGCAGGATTACCAGCAGCAATACAATTATCGGGGATATCCTTAATAACAACGCTTCCGGCTCCAATAACAGAGTTTTCACCAATAGTAACTCCGGGTAAAATTAAACTTCCCGCACCAAGAAGTGCATTGTTTTTTATTTCAACTAAAGCAATTTTAGAATAATTCACATAATTTTTCATTATGCCATCATGTGTCAAAATATGAACATTAGGCGCAATACGTACATTGTCTCCGATATTTACTAGCCACGAATGGCTCCAGTCAATTATTACCCCATGGTTAGAAATATGAACATTTTTCCCAATCTTTACGCCCATTTTTTTAAAAACTTCAACAGAATCCGGTGGAAAGAGGACATAATATAAATTTTTTATTGCTTTTGTAAATTTACTCATAATTAATTATTTATAAGTTTTATTGCTTTGGTAAAATTAATAACTATGTTTATTAAAATATTTAATCGATATTTAAATTGTGGGTTTTTCAAATCATAAATTAATGACATAAACATATTGTAAAATGCCATCAATTTATTTTTTTTATAAATATAATACCGTGCAATTCCAAAGTAACAATCAGTATACACGAATTTGATTGTTTTTCTAGAGAATGGATATTTATAATTCTTTTTTATAAAATGAAAAACCATTAAAACTTCCCTATAAACATTTTTTCTAATTACATTTACACTTCTATCCTCATGTTCTTTGGCAATAACCGTAAACTGATCTGGAAAATAAATTAAGGGATATTCATTTACGATCCTCAGCCACAACTCCATGTCTTCGCCAATATGAAAAATGGGATTAAAATAATGTTTTTTCAATATCTCGACTGAAATACATGTTTGAGGCACACCAATCATAACACCTATAACAAAATCAAAAACACACGGACAATTTTCTTTAGTAACTTCATCCCTGTCCCTTTTTTCAATAACTTCATCCTTCTCATAATATATGTCCGTGTATATCATTGCTATAGGAGAATTTTGTTTGAAAATCTCGTCGTGTAAAAATTCTAAGCGTTGAGGTAAATAATAGTCATCACTGTCTAAAAAACAAATGTATTTTCCGACCGCATTTCTGATCCCGTTATTACGTGCCACGCTGCGTTCCTGGTTTGTCTGATAAACATATCTGATACGCGGTTCTTTATAGCTCTCAATAACCTCTCGTGTATTATCTGTGGAACCATCGTCAACAATAATTAATTCCCAATCAGGGAATGTCTGATTAATGACACTGTTTATCGCCTTGTTAATCATATGTGCCCGATTAAATGTGGGGATAATTACTGTGAAAAATGGATCCATACTTTATTTTGTTGAATTGATTATTCCATCCAGGATTTTTATTAGTTTTTCAGACTGAACCATTCGTGAATATTGTAATACTTCATCTTTGTTAATTTTTGATTCAATATGGCCATTCTCTTTCCACAGTAAATAATTTTCTTTGATAAAAGTGTATGTTTCATCAGTTGTCGAGGCTGCACAACCGGCCTTAAGATCATTTATTATATCTTCAATACAATCTTCATCACTTCTAACACAAAGTATGGGACGACCTATTGCAAGATACTCAAAAATTTTTGTTGTCATGACGCCATGAGTACCTTTATTGGCCAAGACCAACAGAATCGAACTTTCAGAAAGCAATTTGGGTATTTCAACATTTGGCACAAAATTATTAATGGTAATATAATTTTGAATGTGATAATTATTTATAATTTGAACTATTTGACCATTGCTAGCATTATCCATATAAAATGCAATTTCAAAATCATCCTGACAAATAACTTTTTCATTATGAAGTTTTTCGACAGCTTCAAACAGCATGGAAGGATCCCTGTATTTGGCATCCTGATATAAGGTTCCTGCATAAACTATTTTGAACTTACTAGTGGAAGTACTTGCCGGATTATTAAAAATATCCTGATCATACCCATTATAAATCAGAAATGAATTCTTATTTATGGATTTCAAGAAGTCAACATGCCATTTGGAAACACTGGTCACCGCATAAGCATTTCTGAGCAAGAAATTCCTTCTAAGTATTTTAATATTTTCGGTTAGTCTCTTCCTTATATTACCTCTGCCTGGCCTGATATTACCTGCTTGTTCTTTAATGTCGCGCATATCTGCCACCCAGGGAATATTATATTTTTTTGAAACATAATATGCAACTTCTAAAGGATAGGTAGAACACAATATTATATCAGGTTTAAAACCGGCTAATATCTTATCTGCTTCAACTATCATCTTTTCAACTAATCCTGATCCTGACACAAATTCAGGATTAAAAAAGCACCATGTTTTTTCTCTTAAATTTCTTTTTTTGGTATGATAAGCATTTTTCTCGTTTTCACTATTTTCAACTCTGCTTATCTGTATACTGGAAACATCAATATGCGAAAAATTCTGTACATATTTTTTATGCAAAGCTTTTGGAACCAGGACATGAACCTTATAATTGTTTTCAAGAAGGTATTTGCATAAATAACCCATCCTCGGAGCATAGTCGGGAATAAAAATATCTGATATGATTAGGATCTTTTTCAATTAAATTAAATTTTATAAAATTTGCTCATGAACCAATACTTCTGTAATACTTAGGGTTATTATCAAAAATCAAGACTATCACGAATACCTGATTTAATATGCTCTTTATACCAGATACAATTTTTGACAACTTTTATCCAGTCATTATGCAATTCAATATTTTCAGATTCCGGAACATATTCATTCAGATAGAAGTCCGGATAATAATCATATTTTAAATCTTTTTCATTTATATTCAATCTTTCCAGGATTAATCCCGGAATAAAATTTATAGAATGATACTTTTCCACATATGGTCGGCCCATTCTTGCCAAACTGACCCTTCTTGGGTAATCGATAATTAAAGATTTAAGCTGATCATACAAATTATCAGGATTGACATGTATTATAGGACAGTCATCAGGAACCAAATCGATATAATCTTTATTTATACTGGAAAGTACAACTGTTCCAGCAGCCAATGCTTCTCTGTCCAATTTCCCGCCACTTGGGATTATCAATTCTGCAACCAAAATATCTGCATTTGTATATTCCAATAAAGCTTCCTCATATGGTGTATTTTCAATAAGTTTTGAGTCAAATTTCAACCCATCCCTCTTTAATTGTTCAAAAGTTGCCAGTATAGTTTCTGTCCCCTTTGAAGCGCGGCTTGATGGTGCATGAATAACCACCGGTATTTCGCGTTGCTTGGTATTCTCCTTTATTAAGGAAGTATCAACAGGAACAAAAAAATGGAAATAGGGACGAAGAGCCAGCTGGCCCTGATTAGGCAAATTATAGATCAGATCAGCAAATTTTTCAACATTCCTCAGATAAGATAATTTACTTTCTAATTGCCGTAATGGTTCTGCTTTCATTTGATCATTGTAGAAACTTGGAATCCCATATTTCTTCATCTCCTGCTCAAACGAATGGAAATAGCGAATATCACTGCCCACAAAGAAAACAACAATTTTTTTACCTTTTTTCTTTAACAATTCCAGATCAGCATTATTTACAAAAAGACTTGTCCACATGAAAAGAAAAATATCACATTCATCGATTATTTTATAAATAGCTTTTTTTCTGGGGTTGAATTTGTTTTGTAAATATTTTTGTAAACGCTTTGGACGAATACCCCTGAACCATTTTTTCTTAACCTCTGAAAATACATAGTCGTAATCGAACTTTTGTTTGAAGCGCGACAATGAATCAAACTGGACTCCTGTAATAACCTCGTAACCCAAAGATTCAAATCCTTTTTTAAAATCCCGGATCTGATAAGCAATATCAATAGTACCTATAAATATTTTCTTTTTTTTAGCAATCATGGTCCAATAGTTTAAAATAGGGTTTCCAATAGTTTTCTGTCTGGAAAATTAACCAAAACGCCCATTCCTTTTGCCTGAAAAACAAACATACTGCCGGCAGCTACAGCTGAGGCACCAGCCATTACTGCTTTTTTAAAATCATTTGTTGTTGCCGCACCTCCACATACTATTACCGGAATCGCAACTGCAGAAGAAACCTGCTTTACCAGTTCGACATCATAACCTTCCCAGGTCCCATCTTTATCAACACAATTAAGAAGAATTTCACCGGCACCATATTTTTCCATTAATTCGGCATAATCCACCGGATGGTATTTCGTTCGTTTTGTTCCGGATTGTTGAACCACCTCATATTTTCCAAAAAGATTTCGCTTTACATCCATAGATACTATAATACTTTGACTGCCAAACCTGTCTGCAGCCTTTGCAATAAAATCAGGACTTTCAAAAGCAAAAGAGTTTATAGAAACTTTTTCAATTCCAATGGAAAATATATGTTTGATATCATCGGTATCTCTTACTCCACCTCCATAACATACCGGCATGAAACACTCGCTCGCAATATCTTTCAGTAACTGAAAATTCGGTTTCCGATTTTCTATTGTTGCAGTAATATCCAGCAAAATAAGTTCATCAACTTCCATTTCATTGAATATTCGCACAGTATTTATAGCATCACCAATATAAGTCCGTTTATTGAATTTAATAGTTTTTACCAGTGATTCATTCAGCAATAAAAGACAGGGCATTACACGTACTTTCAACATATCAGCCTAATTCATTAAAGTTCCTTAATAACTGCATACCATACTTATGGCTTTTTTCAGGATGAAACTGCACCCCGTAAATGTTTTCGTGTTGAAAAGAAGAATGAAAATTGTTGCCGTAATTTGTTGTTGTCATTATATCTTCATGGTTGTTGCATGATACAAAATATGAATGAACGAAATAAAAACGTGATTCGTCATTTAATCCAATCATTAATGAATTATGCTTTTCAATATGGATAGTATTCCATCCCATATGCGGAATTTTAAGCTCCTTATCGTTTATAAAATCAAACCTCGCTGTCTTTGCCTCTACCCATCCTAATCCCGGAAGCAGTCCTTCATCGCTTTGAGATGTCATAAGTTGCATACCCAAACAAATACCAAGTATAGGAACTTTTTTCATCAAAACCAGCTCATTAAGCAGGGTGATTAAACCATTCTCGACAAGGTTCTTCATACCGTTATCAAATGCACCTACACCAGGAAGAATAAGCTTATCAGCACGAGCTATCTCATTATTATTGGCGGAAATTACACAGTTAATACCAAGCCTGTTCAACATGTTATAAATCGAACCAAGATTTCCAATGCCATAGTCAACAATAACAATCATATTACTATTTCGCTGTATATTTTAAATAAAAACTCATAGGTACAAGGTTCGCTTTGGCAAGTATATAAAAAAGCGGACGCAATCGCTCAAATCTTCTTTTGTAGGTAGGATAATCCCTGAACGATTTATTCGGTCTACTTATAATACTAGAAAATTCTTCATCGCTAAGTTTTAGTCTTTTCTTGAAATATGTCAACAGGTCATCTTCCATAAAAGGTGGAGCGCTCAAAATATTTATAGCCTCCTGTTGTGTCATTTCCTTTGCCCTCACTGCAGCAGCCAAACTGTTATTCCGGTTATCAACACCAAATTTTTCAGGATTATAATAACCATGATGAAAAGCTGTGATCCTGTTTTCAAGATGATGCCCGCCGTAATATTTCCAGTCATATTCACGTTCAAGAAACTCTCTGGCATCCTGTTTAGAATATTGAATATACCAGAATGGTCGTATTTTTCTAATTCTTTTTATCAAAACCCATTTCATGAAAGAATAAAAGTTCATATTCGGGTATGTTTTCATTGGAAGGCTACCAAACATTTTATGAACAGACTTGATATATCGACCATCCATATATAAAGTTCCCAAAGGGGAAACACCCTCTGCAATAAAAGAATGCCCTTCAAAAATATATTTAATTTTATATTTCGAGGCTGCTCTGTATAATGTTTCAGCTAATCCAATATCAGTAGCACAGTCCAGATCAGGAACACTTGCTTTGAAAAAAGAAAGAATTATATCATCCGCTTCTTTGTTATCAACAACATGTGTATACAGATCCACTTTAAGATGGCCAAGAACCTTTCGTATATTCTCTGTTGCAATAGCTGTGTTCCAAGTATTATCGTAATGAGCGGCCAGTGGCCTTAAGCCCCATTGAATAGCTTTATAAAGCATATAGGACGAATCAGTACCACCACTGACACCAACCACGCAATCATACTTCTTCCCTTTACCTTCTTTTTTTATTTGATCAATGATAAGCTTAAGTTTTTGATCTCCTAACTCGGTTCCTGTTCCATATTGGTTCTTCAGATCTTCAACCATATGACAAAAACAACAAACTCCTTTGTCATCAAAATAAATCCCGGGAACCGTTTCGTCGTAAACACAATTCGAGCAAACTTTAATGTTGTTGAAATCTCTTCCTTTGTACATAATTCATTTTATTACTGCAGGATTGCCTGCGATTTTTGATCCATCAGGAAATGAATGGTTCACCAAACTGTTTGCCCCTACTATACATCTCTCTCCCAGTGTAACTCCCCTTGCTATTATAGTGTTTGGTCCAATATAACAATTATTTCCAATGATCGTTTTTGCATATTCTTTATTTTCCTTTCCTCCGCTCACAGCCCATTTTACCGAATCATGACTATATATCTGTACACCTGCTGAAACTGAACAATAGCTTCCTATTTCAAGCCCACCACTTCCGTCCAATACGGTTGATGGTCCAATCCATGTGTGCATACCTACTTTAACATCTCCAATAACCAATGATGAATCGTAAATACTCGTACCTTCTCCAAAGCCAAGAAATCTGGCTTTTTCCCACCTGTCTGATATTAAATCACCAACAGGAACAACCCTATTGTAATTCTTTTTCATATTAATGCGATTTGCAAAAAGAGCTTTTACCAATGAATTATAAAATATTCTCATAATATAGTTCTATTAAAATCGAAATGCTTTTATAATCTTTGTAATATAGTCTATATCCGAACCGCTCAATGATTCATAAACAGGTAATGACACGCTGCATAAGTATACTTTCATGGAGTTTATAAAATCGGTTTTGCCAATTTCATATTTCCTGGCATAATATTCCAACATATGAACCGCATGGGTTCCCGGTCTTGTAGAAATGCCATTTGCCTGAAGATACTCCATAAAGTCATTTCTCTTTTTATTTATAAACGGAATTTTCCTAACCGCAATATCATCAGGCATAAACATACATACATAAGACTGGTATCCGTGAATATAGTCAGCATGTGCAAATGGTGTCCTTAACCAGGAAATATCTTGTAATGCTTCATCATATTGATGGGCTATTTTTTTGCGTTTCAGGTAAATTTCTTCAGCCCTATCCATTTGCGTAGAACCTATTGATGCCTGAATATCTGTCATACGATAGTTAAAACCGGCATAAGGAAATTCGGGCAATAGATATGGTTTATTTCCCTGATGACGCTGGAGATCTGACATAGTTGCACCGTGGTCGCGTAATGCCCTGAACAAGGTATTAAGTTTTTCACCGGTGGTAGTAATCATCCCTCCTTCTCCCGTTGTAATTGCTTTTCTGGGATGGAAACTAAAACAACCTGCATTCCCGAAATTACCCACATGCACACCTTTAAACTTTGATGCAAAACCACATGCCGCATCTTCAATCACCAGAAGTTTATGCTTATTGGCAATTTTCATTATTTTATCCATTTCGGCAGATAACCCAAACAGGTGAACGGGGATTATTGCCTTAGTCTTTGCAGTAATGAGTTCCTCAACTTTTAAAGGATCGATATTGAACGTAACATCCGAAACATCACAAAAAATTGGTTTCGCTCCCAGCATTTCCAGGACATTGGCCGTTGCTATCCATGTTAAAGAAGGGATTATAACCTCGTCATCTTTTTTTATTCCCAATCCCGAAAGTGCCAGATGTAATGCTGTAGTGCAACTTGTGGTAGCAATAGAATATTTTGCGTTTGTAAAATTGCACCATTTATCCTCAAATTCTTTAACAAATGGCCCCTGAACAACCCAACCAGAATTTAAAGGTTTAAGGATGTTGTTCATATCAGCTTTCGTAAATGTGGTCTTAGCTATAGGAATTTTTTTCATTTTTTCTAATCTCCCAAATGATCTTCTATAACGGTATTATTCAAAAATAACCGACACCACCATTCAAAACTCATAAAGGACCATAGCAGAAGCCGGTGATTAATTCTTTTATTCATATGCTGATTGATGATTTGCTCAATGAATTTTTTATTTATAAACTCTGTTGAAACAGTTTTAGAATTTAACAATAATTCTTTAATATAATTTGCGTTTTCACCCCTGTACCAAGATTCGTCTGGGGCAGAAAAACCCTGCTTTTTCCGGTTTAATATCTTTTGTGGCAGGAAATCCTCCATTGCTTTTCTTAAAACTCTTTTACCGTCATTACATTCCCTGTATTTCAGCAAAGAATTTTCATCCACCTTTTTCATATTTTCCAAATCCGCAAGCTTATATCGTACCGGTACCTTTTGCGTAAAATCTACCAGATCGTTATCAAGAAAAGGATACCTTTCTTCCAATGAATTGGCCATTGATAATTTATCACCGATATTTAAAAGGCCGGGGAGAAAAGTTTTGATCTCAAAATACAAACTATTCTGAATTTGCTCTTCAGGAGTATTATACTTAAGATTTTCGTTAAATGTAAACACCCTGTCGAAAACATCCCTTGGTTCTGTAATATTGCGTTTCATTAACACATCATCTGTAAAAAGCTTTTTATTCCTGTCAGAATCAGCTACAAGTCTTTGCCAGAAACCATAATAATTATCAAGGAATTTTTTTTGATTCAACGATTGAAGCACCCTGTAATACCTCCAGGGATAACCTCCGAACAATTCATCACCACCTGAACCCTGCAATGCAACCTTCACAAATTTTGAAGCTAGCCGGCTTATATAATAATTTGGGTAACTCATTCCCATTTTCAGATCTTCAATATGCCAAATTACCTTTGGTAAAGACCAACTCAGATCGCCGGCATTGATAACCTGCTCATAATGTTCGGTTTTAAAATGATTAGCTATTAATTCCGCATCCATTCTTTCGTCGAAAGTTGACTCTATTCCTTCGACTTCGCTAAGTTCAAATCCTGCAGTAAAGGTTTTTAATCTTGGAATACTTTTACTCGCAATGGCGGTAATAGAGCCGGAGTCCATACCCCCCGAGAGATAGGCTCCAACAGAGACATCGGCAACAATTTGTTTTGAAACAGAAAGTACTAAAAGCCGTTTTGTTTCTTCAACTGCATCATGGTATGTCATTTTTTCATCGGGCTCATAGAAATTATAGTCCCACCATGACCTATGATATACCGCATTTGAATTATGATCCATCCTGACTGTATTTGCTTGCGGAAGAAGGATAATATCTTTAAAAAGCGTGTGGTACCTGAACTGATTCTGAAATGTAAAATATTCGTTCAGGGCATCAAAATTCAAGGCAACATGATAATCCGGATGCTTTAAAATTGCTTTTATCTCAGAAGCAAACACAATTTTTTTTCCGTCAAACCAATAATATAATGGTTTGATCCCAAAACGGTCCCGACTCAGGTATAGCGCTCTTTCTTCAGTGTTCCATGCTGCTATTGCAAACATACCATTCAGGCGTTCAAAGTACGAAGGCCCATATACCGCCAAACCTTCAGCGATCACTTCTGTATCTGTTGTGCTGGAAAACTCTAAGCCCGAATCAATAAGTTCTTTTTTTAGTTCTTTATAGTTATAAATAAATCCGTTGAAAACGATTACCCATTTGCGGTTTTTTGACCACATAGGTTGTTTCCCCCTGGTCGAAATATCGAGAATAGCTAATCTGCGGTGACCGAGTCCGATAGAACCTGTAACAAAATACCCTTCGTCATCAGGACCGCGATGAATCATTGCATTAGTCATTTCTGTAAGCACAGAAGATGAAACCGGGTCTCCGCCTAGATTTAATATGCCGCAAATTCCACACATCAGTATTTTCTTAAGCTTTCAAGTTCTTTGATATTTGTTTTCCGCCAATTGATAAGTTTTTTCATACCATCCTTTATACCAATGGTCCAGTGATATCCTATTTCTTTTTCTGCTTTTTCAATGCTCCCGATCCTATTTGTAACAAAGGTCAGTCCGGCGGGTTCGTAATGGATTTCTGATTTTTTGCCGGATAAATCTATTAACAATTCGGTAAGATTTTTTACAGAAGTTCCTATTCCGGTTCCGACATTATAACATGCTCCGCTTGTATTAGCTTTCATTGCACAAATATTTGCACGCGCACAGTCCTCAACAGCAATAAAATCATACTGCTGTGAACCATCACCGTAAACCACGGGTTTTTCTCCCTTATCGAGACAATCAAGTATTTTGTGCATCACTGCAATATAAGCTCCTTTGTAGTCCTGACGAGGCCCGTAAACATTCATATAACGCAATCCAACCCAGTTGAGCCCGTATCTTATACCCAAAGATTTATACATGTGTTCACCTGCAATTTTTGTTGCTCCGTAAAAAGTTTCATTGTTGTAAGCATGGTCTTCAGTCATTGGTATTGACAGGGCATTTCCATATACTGATGCACTTGAAGAATATACTACTCTTTTCACATTATTTTTTACAGCAGCTTCAATAATATTGAAAGTCCCCTTAATGTTTACCTCAAAGGCCGATCTGGGATAATCATAGCAGTGCAATAGCCATAATGCAGCCAGGTGAAAAACCCCATCTATATTCTGCATGGCTTTATCCAGAATGTCAGTATGCAGAATATCACCACCCAAATCGAAAACGTTACAACGTTTATCTTTTAAAGCATTGGCAATGTTTTCATGACGGCCACGTGAGAAATTATCAAATATAATGACCTCGGCCACGTCTTCTTGTAGCAATTGATCAACCACATGAGAACCAATAAATCCTGCACCGCCGATCACTAAAAATCTTTTGTTTTTTAATTCCATATCAGTTTGTTTTTTCAAAAACCCATTTTGTTTGTCCTGTGACATAACCATGTGATTCTTTCCAGCTGTAATGTGCGTCTTTTTCTTCTGCTACTTTTAATACGTTGAAATCAAGTACTCGTTCGGTCCAAGTATATGTCTTTCCGTTTTTATCAATAAGGCCCAGCCATACCGAATAATCACCAGGCAGAAGTTGAAAAGAAATTTTTGTTCCGATTTTATAATTTCCAGGTAAAAAATCATATAGCAACCTGGTTGATGTTTCACTTTCAAGGTAAATCAGAGAAATACCATCTCGTGTTGCAATACCAATAACTGCTATGCCATTATTAATTTCCCGGTTAATCTCAAGATCTGCCCAAATCATAAAAGATTGCCCATAATAAAGCTGGCAGGTTTCTTCTCCTTCAATAGTTGAAATAGAAGCCTTACGGAAAAATGCCTCTCCTGTGCCATACAAAGCTGCATTGTCTGGAATAATACCTTTTATCGTGGCATCGCCATCACCTGCCAAATACTTTTCTATACTTTCATGGGTACTTCCCTGAAAGGCAATTACACCCTCTTTTAACAGTACTGTCGTGGGGCAAAGTGATTTAATAGCACCCATATTATGACTTACAAATAGCACCGTTCTTCCTTCCCCTTTGCTTACATCTTGCATTTTTCCAATGGCTTTTTTTTGAAATTCCGCATCACCTACTGCCAAGACTTCATCAACAATCAATATTTCCGGCTCTAAATGTGCTGCAACTGCAAAAGCTAAACGCACATACATACCGCTGCTATATCGCTTTACAGGAGTATCTATATAGCGTTCCACACCTGCAAAATCAACAATCTCATCAAATTTGTTCTTGATTTCTGCTTTGGTCATTCCCAATATTGCTCCATTCAAAAAAATATTCTCCCTTCCGCTAAGTTCGGGATGGAATCCGGTGCCTACTTCCAGCAAGCTGGCAATGCGCCCTTTAACTTTAACCGATCCGGTAGTCGGGGATGTAACTTTGGATAATATTTTTAATAAGGTGGATTTACCTGCTCCATTTTTGCCGATAATACCTAAAACTTCGCCTTGTTTTACTTCAAAATTAATATCCTTCAATGCCCATACATAGTCAGAATTCAGAGTTATGAGTTGCGAGTTGCGAGTTGCAAGTTTTGAGTTGCAAACCAACGTATTTGTTTGGCCGATTTTTAGCGTGGGATCTTCTTTCCCGCGCACCCGGGCCCAAAACCTGCTCAGATCCTCGCGGATCGACCTGGTGCCAATTTGACCGAGGCGGTATTGTTTGGAAAGGTTTTCTACCTGGATTACTGTGGGCATTTTAAGGGTCGAGGTTAGTTTTTTAGTTTATGGTTCAGAGTTTATAGTTCTGAGTTTATAGTTCTGAGTTTTTTGTTTGTTATTTATTCTTTTATTCTTTGATCCGCCGCGGCGGATTATTATTTGCTTCTTGTTTGCTATTTGTTGTTTATTTTCTATTTATTCCTCCCAGGACGCATTGTTGTTTGTTATTTTCAGTGACTAATCAAAAAAGGTTTCAATAATCAATCAAACTGTATCCATAAACGATCTTTCAATCCTGTTAAATAAAACAATTCCGACAAAAAGAACTACTATAGTGAATCCTGCACTGTAAGCCAAATAAGGCCAGCTAAAAGTACCCGATCCTAAAAAAGCATATTTAAATGTTTCCACTATGGATGTCATGGGATTAAGCAATACCAGTGTCCGTAATTTACCTCCAAAAAATGACAAGGGTAAGATAACAGGTGTTGCATACATGAGCAACTGGACTCCAAAAGTAACAAGGTATTGCAGATCGCGATATTTAGTCGTTAGAGAAGAAATAATAATTCCAAGGCCAAGCCCCATTCCAGCCATTAAAATTATTAATATTGGAAAAAGCAATAAGGCATTATTCAAATGAACCGGCATACCCTGAAAATAATAATAGATCATAAATCCGATAAACATAAGCAACTGTATTCCAAATCCTACAAGATTAGAAATTACAATTGAAATCGGAACGGTTAACCTGGGAAAATAAACCTTGCCGAAAATACCGGCATTGGTCACGAAGGTATTGGAGGTTTTGGTCAGGCATTGAGAAAAATAACCCCAGCAAACGATACCGGCCATGTAAAAAAGCGCCTGCGGAGCACCATCGGTAGGGAGTTTGGCAACCCGGCCGAAAATAAGGGTAAATGCAATAGTTGTAAAAAGTGCCTGTAACAAATACCAGAGCGGACCGAGAATTGTCTGTTTATACACAGAGACAAAATCCCTGCGAACAAAAAGCATAAGCAAATCGCGGTATCGCCATATTTCATTAAAATGAAAATTAAGCCATTTGGTTTTGGGGTTAATGACTTCTGTCCATTTTTCCACGTCCATTTACAACAGTCTCCTAATTAATTTGCAAAAATACGAAAAAATGTTCATACTAAAAAACGCATATTTTGCAATTTGGAATAGGTTCAAACGCATTTTCCACCTATTATAAAGTATCATGTGTTTTAATCGCTAACACCAGGAGCCATATATAGAGTCAAAGCAATAAAAATATCATATTTTTAACTCGTAAAAGGGTTGCATATTACGCTGTAGCCCTTTGGTTATATCGTTTACTATACTTCGTGCCCGGTAAAAGTAACCTTATATAATGTTTTCAAAAAATAAGTATCAGCAAAAAAAGCAAGCGGGTTTCTGAAAAAAGAAAAAAACAGCCAGTACAATCCTTTTATATATTTTTTCTTTTCAAAATAAAATAAAATCAGCCGATGGTAGCGTTGTTGAGTTTTCCCAAAAACATGGTGATATTTATAATTAAAATGTTTATCTAGATTTTTTGACAAGGCAATACCATTATGTATTATAGATGACAGGGATGTTGAAGATGTAATGCCCCCTCTGTGTCTACGGTACATTGCTGTAATTTCATCCATATAGGCAGCCTTTCCTTTTTGCATAAATAGAATATTTAATGCCCAGTCTGAATTAAAAGCCTGACAAATAAAATCAGGCACTGGTTGAGGAAAAGCATCATTGCGAAAAAAAATAGTAAGTGCCGGTATCAGAAAACAGCCTTTACTTATATAATACTCAAGATCAAAAACATTTTGTTTTGGATTTTCCTTAATCATTATCTCCTTTTGTCCTTCATTCCCGTTAAAAAAAGCATATGCATTTGTATAGCATAATGCCACTTCAGGATGCAATTCCATAAAGTCGAACTGCTTTTGCAGTTTAAAAGGATCAATCCAATAATCATCGCCGGCCACCTGAGCAACGTATTTCGAACCTGTATCTATGCATTTTTGGTAGGTCAAAAACATATTTTTATTTAATCCAAGGTTTTCACTGTTTGATGAAAAAATAATTTTCCCAGAGTATTGCTCTTGATAAATACGACAAATATCTGCAGTATTATCTGTTGAATTATCGTCATTAATTAATAACACCCAATCAAAACTGGTTTCCTGTTTCAGAACACTGTCAATGCAATCATTAATAAAATCCTGCTGATTATATGTAATGCAAAATATGCTTACCGTTGGGGCTACCATTTTATTTAAATAAATTCATTAATTGTATTGCAAATATAAAGTAAATCGTCAGCAGTTAAATTAATATCCATTGGAAGGCTAAGTATGCTATTATGGATATTTTCCGTAATCGGAAGTTGCATATTTTCCCATTCCTTAAATGCAATTTGTTTATGCGGAGGAATAGGATAATGAATTATTGTTTCTATTTCTTTTTCGAATAAATATTTTTTAAGTTGATTACGTGCATGATGCCTTATCGGAAAAATATGCCATACTTCAGATTTTTGATTTATAATATCAGTATGGGTTGTATTAGGAAAAACGATATTTTCATTATTTATATTTTTGCAATAATATGAAGCAATTTCTCTTCTTTTTTTATTTTCCGCATCGAGGTATTTCAGCTTCACATTTAAAATAGCAGCTTGAATTTCATCCAAACGGGAATTAATGCCTTTATAAATATTTTCATATTTTTTTTCGGATCCGTAATTTCCAATAGCGCGGCAAACTTTTGCAAGTTCATCATTATTAGTGGTTATAGCTCCCCCATCGCCAAGAGCTCCCAAATTTTTACCCGGATAAAAACTAAAAGCTCCGGCATCTCCGAAATTACCGGCTTTAATATTATTTGATTCGGCACCATGAGCCTGAGCGCAATCCTCAATTACAATTAATTTGTTTTTTTTGGCTATTAATTTAATAGCATCCATTTCGCACAATCGACCATATAAATGAACCGGTAAAATTGCCCTCGTACGCGGATTTATGCATGATTCAATTTTGCTTACATCTATGTTATATGAATCGATATTAGGTTCAACAAGAACAGGTGTAAGGTTGTTGTGAGTAATTGCTAAAATTGTTGCGATATAAGTATTTGCAGGAACAATAACTTCGTCACCTTCTTTTAATACTCCCAATTCTTTATATGCTCTGATAATAATTTGCAAAGCATCAAGACCACTTGCAACGCCGATACAGTGCTTTACGCCGATATATTTAGAAAAATTATTTTCAAATTTAGCACATTCTTCACCCAATATATAATAGCCAGAATTGACAACATTATTTATTGCATCTGTCAAAAAGGGAGCATAGTTTTTATTGATATTTTTTAAATTATTATATCGAATCATACTAAATTTGTTTTTTCATTACAACAAATATTAAGGCACAGTTTTCCTTAAAGGCTTCGCTTAATTCATAATATGCTTTAACAATTTCGAGATTTAATAATGTGTCTATTTGATTGTTTGATAAAAATTTCAAAAATACCCCCCCCTCATTTATTATTTTAAAACCAGATTCGATAACTTGTGATTTTAGAAGGTCTAAATCATAAACTCTGTAATGTCCCAATTCTTTATCTCTCGAATTAAGTTCAAATTCTGTGTTCAGCAAGCCCATTTTTACTGCCGCCAAACGATGAAATGATTTAGCATTTGGAACGCCAACAATCATAACACCATCATTGTTAAGCCAGTTTTGCATTTTATTTAAAAGTGAAATCGGATCCTGTATGTGCTCAAGAATATGGTTGAGAACTATTGTATCATACTTAACAGGAGGATCAAAATTTTCGAAGAGTGAATTAAATTTTATAACATTAGTATAGTCAGGAATTTTTTCAATCAAGGTTTTAGAACCTTCAACAATATGTAATTTTTCAAAATCATTTTTGAGTAACCTCGTCATATAACCCGTTGCAGGTCCACACTCCAATGCAATAGAGCCTCGAAAAAAAGATTTGTATTTTTCATAACACATCTGAACAAGCGTATAATCAAAGCCAAGCTTGTCATCGCTGTAAAATCCAGAAAAATCCTCAGGGAGTGTACTCATGTTCTATTTGTTTTTCAAAACATTTAATATTTCCGAAACTGAGTTTATTTGCACAATTTCTTCTTTTGTAAACGTAACATTCAACTGGTCCTCCAATTCAACAATTAAGCTAAGATGTGCCAACGAATCCCAGTACTCACAATTATGACGGTTTGTAGCAGGTGTTATATCTATATCCTTGTTAAATGCTGTTCTAAAAATCAATTTTAATTTCTCTATAGGTATTGTCATTTTTAATACTATTTAAAAACAGTTCGGCTGGTTTATTTTTTAATGTCCTGTTAAATTTTATTTCCTCTAGCACAATTCGATTATTTTTTAATTCATCATTAATGTAATTAAAAAAATCATTTTCAATTCCTCTACCCAAAACGCGGCAACTCAAAATTAATGTTGACATACAATACGTACCTTCAAAAAAGTTAATAATTGCCATGCCCACAGTACCATAGTCCCCAAATCGATCACTCACTTTTAGAGAATAAACAATACCTTTCTGATTGTTAACCAAATCAATCAATTCTTTTTCGGAATAAATAATTTTATTCGTATTAAACTGATTTGTTTTTTCTGTTAATTGTGAAAGCCTTGTAAAATCAGGAACATCATTTTTTCTGACATCTAATTTTATTTCAAGATTTTTAATGTATTCATCAAACGACGAGGAATTTTCTTTTATATATTCGCGTTCTTTTTCAATTAAATATTGATTTGTTTTCTCAAAATCCTCATTGGTAATTTTCTTTTTTTTGAATAAATAATTATTTGTCAAATCAATCAAACTAGAATAATTATTATCAATTTTTATGGAAGATACCTCAGGTAGAATTTGACGTATAGCATCTATCTCAAAATCGCTGTCATCAATAAAAATCAACGATTCTAAACCAAGATTTAAATCTTTAGAAATCTCTAAAATATTTTGATGTTTGGGTTCCCAATTAATTTTTTTTATAACAAAATCATCCCACAAGAGAATCATTTTTTTATTTGAAAAAACATTTTGAACATCTGCAAAATTGTTTTTTGAACACAAGCACAAAAGAAAACCTTCTTCTTTTTTAAGTTTTAAAAAGTGCTGCAATTGATGATGTATAACTCCGACGGCACTTATATCACAACATAATTCATCTATTGATGTCTCACCAACAATGCCATTCCAAAGTGTATTATCACAATCAATAATTATTGCTTTCTTTTCGGGTGTTGAATAAAAATCCAGCAATTGCGTAATATCGTAAGCGAATTTCTTGATAAGTTTTTTTGTATACGGCATTTGATATAAATGCCCCAAATTAAAGTTGTATGCTTCTTTATAACCTACTTCCATTAAAGAGTTTAGGAAATCAAAAAAAACAGTGTTACTCAAAGAAACAATGGGCTCAATAAATTGTTTAAAATCGTAAAACAGTTGTGTATGGAATCCAATGGTTTTATTAGTAGCTCCCGTTTGAAAAGGATAACAAAAGCTGTTGCTAATGATAACATAGGGTTTAACCACTTTAGCAAAAGCATGAATTTCTTTTAATGTATTTAAAATATAATCAGTGTCGTTTTTTTTAAAAAAGCAATCTGTATGGATAAAAATATATTGATAATCGGATAACTCTGCAATGTCTTGATTTTTTAAGCCTAAATATAAATTATCGCAATAATCCGAATCAAAAAAATAATTCTTATTTATTAAACCTACTTCGTTTAAAAGAGGCTGTAAAACTATATCGGAAATAATTTTAATTTTCATAGCAATTGATGAGAAATTCTACTATTTGCTTGTTTCTGTTAAAATAAAAAGTAACAAATTTATTTTGAAATAATACAGCAGGTATTGGTTTCAAAACTTCAATCATTTTGTACTTATCAATAATTTTCTTTAAAACCACAGTATTTTCAACCTCATAACAAAAGTGATGAAAATGACTTCCGTTTTTTTCGAGAGCATTCCATGTATAAGAATCCTTATTTAATGGCTGTATTAGTTCGATAAATGCACTTGAAAAGTTCTTGTACAAACTAATTCTGGCTTGTTGATGTGAATCAAATACATCTGCAATTTTTTGTTCAAACATCATGTTTGATTCCCATTTATCAATATCACTTACAATAAATCCTGTATGTTGTAATTTTAACATCCCTTAAATCTTTTAATAATTTGCATTATACCGGAATAATCAAATTTTTCAAACTGTTGTTTTGTTAGCTCTTGCTTTTTTATAACAAAATTTCGTGAAGCAAGTAATTCCTCTCCTATATCTACAAACCCAAATTTATAATGCTGACGCCATACTTGAGCATTTGATTCCACGGTTCTGCAATAAACACGTTTTAAATTTAATTTTTTAAAAGCAAACTCAAGTATCATTAATTCTGATTCTATTGCTTGTAAAGGGTTCAAACAAATATATCGACCAAACTCCGCACATTCATTGTTTGAATTATTGTCGTACAATGAAATAGTACCAATAAGTTTACCATCCCTTACATCAATAATTCCAAAATAATAATCGTATTTTTTTTTTAATTTGTTTTGCCTTATCCAATTAATTTGATCTTCAACTGAAATTTCGATTGAATTAGAAAGGAATCTGTTTATGGATGGATTATTTCTTAATGTACAAATTGCCTCGGCATCTTTTTCTGCAACTGTTCTTAATAAAGTAGTTTCACCTTTAATTTCGATAATCATTTTTTAAGATTTTCAAAAACAGAGTAATCTCTAATATAGTCAATTTCTTTGTACTTATCAGATGCAAGAACAAGACATACAGAGCCAGAAGAAAAATTCAATAATTCTCTCCAAATTCCCGGTATTATATGTAATCCAACATAAGGTCGGTTAAGGGTTACAATGCGTTTATTTTTGCCGTCATCAAGTAAAACGTCAAAGCTACCACTTGCTGCAATGATAATCTGATTTAGCTCTCGGTGTGCGTGACCGCCCCTTGTTCCATCGCTAGGAATATCAAATAAATAATAAACTCTGTTTATATCAAAAGGTATCTCCTGTTGATTATTCACAAGAGTAATATTTCCTGAATTGCTTTGATTCTTTGGCAAGTTAACAAGACTACAATGCTCTACCAGCGAATTATATAAATCAGGCATTAACACTAAGTTTAAAATGATCGTAATTATTAAGACAATTACTTTCGTTGGCTTGATCTGACGAAAGTATCAATGCTATTGTATTTGTTGAAAAATTCTCAATGGTAATCCAATACTTTTCTGGGATTAATAATCCGTAATATGAACGGTTCAATGTAAAAGATTTTTTTTCTTTTCCACTATCAAGCAAAACATCAAAGCTTCCTGATAAAGCAATAAAAAATTCGTTTCGTTTCAGGTTAACATATCCACCATGCAATTCACCACTAGGGATATCGTATATCCAACGAACCTGTTTAATGGCAAATGGAATTTGTGCCATATTTTCAACAACACACAAACTACCTCTTCTATCGAAAATCTTTGGCAATTCAATTATTTTGGCATCAATCAGCATCGGTTTGTATCTGTTACTTAACGTTTTTATCGTTAAAATTGAAATTTACACAAAAATAATGATTATATTTGTTACGATATTAAAAAATGTTTACATCTACTAATTAAAAGGATAGATTGTTTGATTAAGAAATATTTATTTATCTTCTTTTTGTTATTTTCCTCCACGCTGATTTTTGGTCAAGTAAAACCTACTGATATATCTGGTATTCAGTTGTGGCTCCGTTCTGACTCTGCTTACAGCAAGGATGCCAGCAATAATATTTTATCATGGGATGATTGCAGTGGCAATACTAATAATGCAACTCAAGCATCATCTTCAAACCGACCCAAATGGATTGACAATAGCTTAAACGGAAAACCTGTAATTAGATTTGATGCTGCCAGCAACCAATATTTAAATTTTAATCAATTAACATTATCAAATTTTAGCTTTTTTATCGTTTTCAAAAAAAACTTATCATCAAATTCTGGTGTTTTATTGGGAAACAGTTCATCTTCGGATTACATAGGTAATTGGTCTGATGGAAATGTTTATATGGGGAATGGTACTGTTCAGCCATATGCCACAACAGGTAATATTACAAACTACTCTTATCTGTCAATTACATACGATGGAAATAATGCAAATTTCTACCTTAATGGTACACACAAAGGCCTAAATACTGGTGCCGCTGTTTGTAATTATAATCAAGTTGGTGCACGTTCCTCAACGGGTACTTATTTAGATGGTGATATTGCTGAAATAATAATTTATAATACAATAATAAGTACTAGCGATAGGGTTGCCATTGAAAATTATTTACATAATAAATATGCTCCACGCGTTGACCTTGGCCCCGATTTTAATATATCTTATGGATTTTGTGACACAACCCTTGATGCTGGTAACGGGTTTACTTCCTTTCTATGGTCAACAGGTGAAACAACTCAGATAATACAAGTTGACACATCAAGTGCATATTCTGTCACTGTTACAGATATTTTCGGATATACATCCTCTGATACTATTATAGTTACTTACCCACAAATAAATTTACATGATACTTTATTTTGCTCTGGCAACAATGTAACTCTTTCAACAGGATTAATAGGAATTTATAATTATACCTGGACCGGTGGACTTACAACACCATCAATATCTGTTAACGCACCGGGTAATTATTCGGTTACTGTAACTGATACCAATTCGTGTACGGCAGTTTCAGATACTATTTATGTGAGTGAAGATAATTTTCCGTCCACTGCAAGCCTTGGTGCTGATACTAATTTATGCGTAGGAAATACCATAGGGCTTATTGCCCCAGTTCCTTTACCTGACGGATTAAATTACAACTGGTCTACTTTTGCCACCACCCCAACTATTCCTATCATGACGAGTGGTTCCTATGCCATTACAGTAACTGATTTAAATTCTTGTGTTGCTACCGATACCATTACAATTACTGTAGTGGGAACAGCCCCGGATATTAACTTTACATATACTGCTGGTTGTTCAGGTGAATCTTCAGTTTTTACAAATACTTCAAATCCAGTTGGTACAGCATGGCTCTGGGATTTTGGGGATGGACAAACATCAAACCTTCAAAACCCATCTCACACATACGGTTCCGGTGGAAATTCCACTGTCGGACTTACCGTTACCAGCGGTAGTTGCATTAACTACAAAGACAGCATAATTCATATTCCTTATTCCCCGTCAGCTAGTTTTACTGCTTCAGATGCATGTATCAATAATCCATATACGTTTACGGACCAAAGTACGTCTACTGAAGGTAATATTATAAGCTGGGACTGGGATTTTGGAGACGGGAGTATCCATTCAACTGCTCAAAACCCTCAGCATACTTATACTTCTCCGGGAAATAAAATTGTTGCACTTACTGTTCAAACCGATAGTGGCTGTCAAAACATTACAGCACATCAACTTACTGTTGTAAGCTCTGCTCCAGCGCCGACAGTTTTTTCACTTTATCAACCCTCTAACAATTATTCAACTGAGGACAATTTAATTAATTTTGGATGGAACAGTTCATTAAATGCGTCATCATATACAATGGAGTATTCAACAGATTCGTTATTTCTTTCAAATGTTATCAGTATTCCAAATCTCGTTTTAACAAATTTCCTATTAAATATCAGCATACCTCAAAAATATTACTGGAGAATTGTTGCTATTGGGATATGTGGAAATCCAACAATTTCCAATATTTTTAATTTCACTATTTTTTCGCCTTCTAATCTTAGTGGATTAAATTTATGGTTAAAATCCGATTCCGTTATTCTCAATAGCAATAAAGTTGAAACATGGAATGATTGCAGTGGGAACAATAATCATGCTGTACAATTATCACCTGCAAACCAACCTCTTTGGATCAATAATGAGTTAAATAAAAAACCTGTTATTCAATATAATGGTAGTAATCAGTTTTTTAATATTGGAAATATCGCTTTATCAAATTTTAGTTTTTTTACTGTTTTTAAGAAAAATGTTATTTCAAACTCAGGCGTTTTGCTTGGAAATAGTTCCTCAAATGATTATTTAGGAAACTGGAATGATGGAAATACATACATGGGAAATGGCATTATTCAACCATCTGCATATACCGGAAATATTATAAATTATTCTTATTTAGATATTACTTACAATGGAAATAATGCAAATTTTTATATAAATGGAATATATAAAGGAACTAACTCCGGTTCAGTAACTTGTAATTACAATGAAATAGCTGCCAGAACCTCAACCGAAATATATTTAGATGGTGATATTGCAGAAATTATTATTTATGATACTGCTTTATCAAACCTCGATAGACAAACCATTGAAAACTATTTATCCAACAAGTACGCCCCCCCCGTCAATCTCGGCCCGGATATCAATATCACTTATGGCTTATGTGATACGACATTGGATTCGGGCGGTCGATTTACCCATTTTATATGGTCCACGGGCGATACCACCCAAACTATAAGCATTACCCAATCCGGCCAGTATTCGGTAACAGCTACCAATATTTTCGGGCAGCTTTCTCATGATGACGTGCTCGTTAATCTGCCATCATTTATGATTCAGGATACAGCTTTTTGTTTAGGTAGTTCATTGGCGCTTTCGGCCAACCTCGGCAGTTCTTACAATTATTTGTGGCTACCCGACAGTGTCACTTCAGAAACTTTTACCATTACCCAGCCGGGCAATTACTCCTTAAGCGTTTATGATACCATAGGCTGCCAGCGGACGATGGCTTTTACCGTTACCGCCGATTCTTTTGCTGTTCAGGCTTCGCTTGGACCGGATAAGAATGTCTGTCAGGGCGATATTTTAACCCTTGCTGTTGGAGCACAACAAGCCACGAGTTATCTATGGTCCAATAGCACCGGAAACAACTACCTTTCCATCACCGACGCGCCGGGCACCTCGCCGGATTATTCAGTCACCGTTACAGACGTTAACGGGTGCACCGCCACTGACACAATAAGCCTTCATATCATCGGCGCCATGCCCGTGGTGTCTTTCATCAGCGATTCGGTATGTTTTGGGAACGAGACGCATTTTACAGACCAGTCCACCGTGCCTCCTCCTTCCACTATCACCTCTTACTTTTGGGAGTTTGGAGATAACGATACGTCGGTGGTACAGGATCCTGTACATTTGTATGCGCACGCGGGGCCTTACCAGGTGCACCTCACCGTAACAACGGATTCGGGTTGCGTGAAAAAGTTTTCCAAAAACATCATCGTGTATTCCATGCCTGCGGTAAGTTTTCTTCCGTATAACGGCTGCAACGGCAAAGAAGTGCCTTTTACGGATCTCACGTTCTGCCCATTTGGCAACCTTAGCGAGTGGCATTGGGACTTTGGCGATACCTACGGCACCGGATACGACACCTCGTCGCTACCCAACCCGGTCTATATTTATGATTCTGCGGGCACCTACACGGTAAAACTCATTACGTCCTCGGTGGCAGGGTGCACGGATTCAACCGAGCATACCATAACAATTAACCAGTCGCCACAGGTAGCTTTTTCCAATTCCAGCTCCTGTGCCGGGCAGATCGTGTATTTCACGGATGAGACGTCCATCCCGCCATGGGAAACCATCACGGAACACCAGTGGCTCTTCGGGGACGGAACGGGCACCTCGGCAACAAACCCTTCACATGTTTATGACGCCCCCGGCACGTATGAAGTTTCACTGAATGTCAGTATCCTCAACGGATGCAGCGCCACCTATACCAAACAACTGGTGGTCGGTGCGATACCTGATGCCCGCTTCGGATATTCCGATAATTGTGCGAATACCACCACACAATTTACCGATTCCAGCACCAGCGCCCTGGGGGCCATAGATCAGTGGAGCTGGAAGTTCGGCAGCATCGGCGCTTCGGCAACTCAGAACCCGGGGGTTGCTTTTCCGGACACGGGAATATATAAGGTAACGCTTTCCGTTAATACAGAGCATAACTGCGTGGACAGCATCACCTTACCTGTGCGTGTCTATCCTTTACCCAAGGCGGCGTTTAGTTTCTCGCCCGAATACGGCATACCGCCGCTGCCTGTGAGCTTTACCAACCACAGCACCGGCGCGGCCACTTACCTGTGGGCTTTCGGCGACGGGGATAACGATGTTTCGCTCAACCCTGACCATACTTATTTGTTGCAGGGGATCTTTGATGTGCTGCTGACGGCTTATAACACCATCGGCTGTCCCGACACGATCTCACACAGAGTTTATGTGCTGCCTACCACGGTAGATATCCTGGTTTCAAACACCACGGCCACGCTGAACGGCAACATCCTGAATGTCTCGACGGACCTGATGAACAACGGCAGCCGCAAGATCGAACATATTGATATCGCGCTGCAGTTAGAAGGCGGGAATGTGATCCATGAGCATTGGTACGGCGCTTTGATGCAGGGAGAAATCATCCCTTACGCTTTCAATGCGCAGCCCGAGATTCCCGGCGGGCAGGCGGTAAATTATATTTGTGTTACGGCTTCGCTCCTGCCTGAGCTGCAGGAGGATGATGTGAGCAACAACCTCAGCTGCAAAGTGCTGAGCAGTGGGTTTAACTTGTCGGAGCCGTATCCCAACCCGGTGGTCAGCAAGCTGGTCATTGCCTACGTGTTGCCTTTTGATGGAGCTGTGAAGGTCGAATTATTCAATGAGATCGGGGAAAAGGTGATGGATGTATTTGACGGTGAAGGCCAGGAGGGCTACCATGCCCATACTGTAGATTTGTCGGCGCTTGGGGCGGGCGTATATTCGTACCGGGTTTTGTTTCATGAAAATTCGTTGAGGAAGAAGTTTGTGAAGATGTAGGCGGGGCAGTTTTTTTTAAAAATTTACGCGTTCATTTCTTTTGCTGTCCAAAAGAAACGAACCAAAGAAAAGGACAGCCCAGACAATGCTTCCACCCGCTCTCAGAAAATATTGAAAATCTATTCAAAGTAGTGCCGTCAGTCAGGAAATCTGACGGCAGACGCCGTTGGCGCCTTTGAAGATTTTCTAATATTCTCTGATTCACGCCGTTACTGGCCCGCCGTCTGGGCATGCCAACGCTCCGCCACCCTGGCGGCCCACTGCCGCAGTTTAACAATAAATAAAGGTTTGATATAGGTTCTTATAATTCAAAAAAATTTTATTTCTTGAAATCTTTTTGCTATAAATATTGAAGGAGTTTATTCTTACAGGGTTTTGTTTCATGAGAATTCGTTGAGGAAGAAGTTTGTGAAAATGTAGTGGGGAACAAAATATCAAATAACAAATATCAAAAATCAAACAATCTTCAATATTCAATATTCAAGCTCCAAAACGCAAACGGAGGAACAATCTGCCATGGCGGATCAAAAAAATAAAAATTTCAAAACGATTATAAACAATTGAATCCATAAGGATAGCCGTTTTTTGTTTTTAAAATTGTTCCGCCGCGGCGGATTTTTGTGTTTTGAGTTTTGTTTGAAATTTGGTTTTTGTGATTTGGTTCTTTGCTCTTCTTAAATCAAAAATCGTTAATCATTATTCTTAAATCGCTTTTATTCTTTTAATATCGAACAAGGATTAACGAATGATGATATATGATCTTTTTTGAACTTCTATAATCTATCCGCTGTGGCGGATCTATAAACAAATTTCAAACAATCTTCAATAAACAAACTCTAAACCGCAAACGGTGGAACAATCTGCCATGGCGGATCAAAAAAATAAAAATTCAAAACGATTATTAACAACTAAATCAAAAAGGATAGCCGTTTTTTGTTTTTAAAATTGTTCCGGCGGCGGATTTTTGTGTTTTGAGTTTTGTTTGAAATTTGGTTTTTGTGATTTGGTTTTTTGCTCTTCCTAATCGATCCGCTGCTGCGGATATTTTTTCAATAAACGAATAATATTTTCATCATACTTTTTTGCGTGCCTCCCGATGCGAAGGTTTTTAGTGGCAGCACGGGCTGCCAACACAAAGAGAACGTTCCGCTCCGATGGAGCGGGAGGTTTGTTCTGTACTTTTGTTTTACCAACATTAAGCTCCTAACGGAGCTACCACGTAAGGCGAACAATCCGCCAAGGTGGATCAATGGGCAATCCGCCAAAGGTTAATCAATAAATCCGCGGTGGCGGAACTATTTTCTACTAATCAAAAATATTTACACATACTTTGTTGCCTGGCTCGAATCTGAAGGTTTTTAGTGCTGCATGAACTGAGTTTTTAGTGGCAGCATGAACTGCCAACACAAGGGACCGTTCCGCTCCGATGGAGCGGGAGGTTGGTGCTGGGCGTAGGCTTTACCAACATTAAGCTCCTGACGGAGCTAAAAAATCTATCCGCCTGCAGCGGATCGCTGATGGAAATTGACCCGGTTGCGGATGCATTTTATTTCATGCCCGGTGTTCCTTTTCATCAGGATTCCACAAGACTATGTATCATACGCCAAAGCACTGATAAAATGGTTCCACCAGGATTTTTTTTCCTGAAACATTGAACGCATCCTGTTGCGAAGCTGTGATGATCTTTGCTGATTTAATCCCGAAATAATCCATCGCCAGGAGGAGGCCATTTAGTTCACGATCCATATTATCTTCATCAAGTTGCCAGCAAACCTGATAAAGCGAGGTGATCTTCCCATTCACAGCAAGGGCAAAATCACATTCTTTCCCCTCATTAAAATAGAAGATCTCTTTGTTGTTCCTTCGCAATTCAATAAAGACAAGGTTTTCAAGCATACGGCCATAATCGGCACTGAAAGAAACAGAGTTGGCACTGATAAATCCATTATCAATGCAATAAACTTTTTTGGGATTTACAACCTGCACTTTATTGGAGTAGCTAAATTTCGGTACGAAGAAAAAAAGATAGGCGTCTGTAAAATACGATAAATATTCCATTACCGTAGTAGCTGACTTAATGCCAAACATCTTTTTCAGGCTGTTGCCGCTAACCGGCTTTCCTGTATTGGTGATGAGCCATACAGCCATTTGCCGTAACAGTGTGGTGTTTCTGATATTGTACCGCACCGCGATATCACGTGTAATGATGTCATTAAATGCCTCCATCAGAATATCCGGTTGTGCGGTTTTAATAAATTCAGGAAAGCCGCCTCCTTCAAGGTATTTCAGCATAGAAGCTTTCCCTGTTTTCTGCTTGGTGTAAGCAAGAATTTCAGCATACGAAAACGGGAACAGCTCTTTGGAAACATGCCTTCCGGTCAGTTTGTTTCCCAACTCCTTGCTCAACATGGCCGCATTCGACCCGGTAATAAATATACGGTATCCTTCATCCAGCCGGAAGCGGACAAATTTTTCCCATTGGTCTACCAATTGAATTTCATCAAAGAAATAAGCCTTTACCTTTATTTCTTTGCCAATATCATGCAACCGGTTCATGTCATTAATGTCGAAGCCTGCCAGCCGCGGGTCTTCAAAGTTGAGATAGATGCTTTGTGCTTTTGTAGCCTCATGGATCTGCTGCAGCACCGTACTTTTACCACAACGCCTTATTCCACTAAGAATAAAGGCATGGCTGCTGAGTTTTTCATACCCGCTTACTTTTCTCAATAATCCGGTTTCAACCTTTGCCAGCCGTTCCTTCTGAGACTTTACAACTTGTTCTATAACGAGTTTGGATATCATTGGATAAATAGTTTACGTTTGCAAAGATAACTAATTTACGTTACCAATGCAAACTAATGTTTGTTATGGATGGAAACTTTGGTTAATATTGCAGGCGGTGACTTCACCTGAGCCTGGCGATTGTCAGTTGGCCCGGCACGCTCAGAGGCAAAACATTTTGTATTGCACCAAAACGTAATTGCTCAAAGAGAAGGTTCCGCTCCGATGGAGCGGGAGGTTGGTGCTGGGCGTAGGCTTTACCAACATTAAGCTCCTGACGGAGCTAATACTTAAGGCGAACAATCCGCCATGGCGGATAGCTGGTCACTATTTTAAATCGTATTTTAAATTCCGGACAATTTTTATCAAAAAAAATCCGGCATTTTTGTACTTTTTCCCTTAAAATGATTTTTTTCAAAACGGGGCAAATTCATTATAAGTTGTTTTTTATCATGGGTTACCTATTTTGTAATATGCTTATATTCTGATATGCAATATGCAAATTAAATGTTAAATTTCTTGACTTTTATATTTTGGTATTTTAATTTTAAGGTCATTAAAAACATATGTTAGTTATGAAAAATATTAAACCCAAACGGCTTTATTTTGCAGGAAAAGCAATGATTTTTGCATTTTTTCTGACCGGAACTATTTACAGTTTCGGACAAGATCCTGTCCTGACAACAGGTAGCATTACTCCAACACATTTTGATGATCCGGAACCAATTTCATGCGGCAACAAAGACACCATAATATTATGGGAACTTGGCGGCAATGCCTTGCAGCAATCCATACAAATTAACACGCTTGACTGGATAGGGACGTGTAATGAATACCCGTTTAAAATCCGGACCAATAATATAGAACGGTTCCGAATTAAAGAAAACGGGAATGTTGGTATCGGAACCCCTTATCCAAATTGTATATTTTCGGTAAAAGTGCGTGAAGATGCAAATGTTTTTGCGAAGGCGGCTTCGTTCGCCTCACATGGTAATGAGGTCTTTATTTGTCCAAATAATGTTGCCGGTGGCTACTCCTGGGAAACAAAAAAGGGGGATGCCTGCATCTTCTGGTCTGATGGCCTGGGAGATAACAATAGTAACCAAAGCGCCGGTTTGGTAATTGCGCCGGCGATTGGAAGCCATAACGGGATAAGGATTACGCCGAACGGGAATTTTTTAATCGGGAAACCGGACAATATTAATGAAGCCTTATTTAAACTTGATGTGGCCGGAAACATTCACAGCGATGGCTGCGTTGGCATCAACACCACCACATTTAATGTGAACGGCCTTGATTATAAGCTGGCTGTAAACGGTAAAATTTTAGCAAAAGAAATTGTGGTAGAAACAAATTGGTCGGATTTTGTCTTTGAAAAAGACTATTCGCTGATGCCACTTTCGGAGGTGGAGAAGTATATTGCCGCTCACAAACACCTTCCGGATGTTCCTTCTGCAGGTGAAGTCGAAAAAAATGGTGTTGCCCTGGGCCAAACACAATCATTACTTTTACAGAAAATTGAAGAGTTGACTCTTTATACCATTGAAATAAACAAGCAACTGGAACTATTGAAGGCTCAGAACAAGGATTTGCAAAATGAGGTTAATGAATTAAAGAAGGGGGAATAATGAGAAAATTAATTTTGATGCTAGTAGTTATTGCAGCTATACTAAGCGGTTGTGATAAATATGAGCAACAATGTGAAAAAATATATGGCCAATATACTCTTAAAACATATAGGGTTGATGGAATTGACTCTTTGAGTTTCTATAAAACAATACTTGGGGATCAATATTATTTCAATTATTTTGAGGATGAAGCCTTTCATTATTTAAGAATTGATGGCTACCGTACGGATGGCCAATGGGGTGGTGATATTAACTGTAGATGGCAATTAATAAATGATTATAAAATTTTCAAAATTTATGCTACTTATGGAATAAATGGAACGGGGCCATTTGGAAAAGATAAGATTTCGGAATGGGAAATAATTAGTTTAAAAAAGGATGAATTTTATTTGAAAACCATTTATGGAGGCAAAGAGTATTATATCGAATTAAATTAAACCGAAAATTAATCTCTACATAAATGAAAACATCAATTAGAAACATTAAAATTATTTTGGGGTTTTTATTAATTAGTTTTTCTTATTCTGCTTTTTCTCAAATACAAACCGATATGATGAAATATTGGTATTATAGAAACAGGTTACAATATTTTGTAGTACCGGGCTTAAAACAGGGCGAAAGTCAAATTATCTGTGTGAGAAACAAAATTAATGCAGTAAATGATAATAATCCGGACGATGCTTCAGTTTATTTCAAATCTAAAAATGCCGATTATGGGCAGCATGGCAAATATACCGGTATGTATATTGGTGTTTTAGCAACCGAGTATTATTTACTAAATAATAACGGTCAAAACAATGATGCTGCTACCACCTACAATGAATTGTTTTATGCGTTGAATGCAGTCAAAGAATTTTGGGATACCAAAGCAGAAGATTACTGGCCAGATTACGATGTGACAAATCCAGATTATAATGCAGATTTTGCCGATCCTTTTAATGGATTCTTTATTAGAGGGAGCGTGCCATGTGATTTTTATAGCCAGGACACTTTTCGCCCACATGGTTTTTCATTTTCTGGTGAATCTCATGTAAAATTATTAAATAAGGATCTTACACCTGAAGATACATGGGATGGAGTCGCTATGCAATTTGGTAATTCTACTACTGGATATTTGCCAGAGGGACACCCCGGATACACAGATCACAGGACATGTGACTATTGTGAAGGCAAAACAGAAAAATCCGGCATACCACTTCATACAGATGAAGATGCTGAGCACGTCCAGGATCATCCTCATTACGATGCCAACAGTACTTTCAAACACCCGGAAAGCATGAGCCAGGATGAGGCTATATGGATTTTACTGGGTTGCGAAATTACTATAAAACTTTGCCCCAACGGTTCTGCAGCACAAATTGCAACTGATATGAAATATAGAATTGCAGATTATTTAATTAATGTGCACCATATTTTTGGACTTGAGCCCAATCGCCTTTATGAACCGTGCGGTTATGCATTAAAATCATGGGAAGGCGGCAGCACATATGCCTTTGGAAGGCCATTGGCGGTGTTGGATGATAATTTACAATTTTCTGACATCGGGCAATGGATTTCATGGGCTGTCCAATCCGTTATCTCCATAAGTGATTATGATTTAGTGGCGGTTCTTGCCGCAATGACTGGCTCCTGGGCAAGTACTTCAACAGGAATCATAAACGCTACTGCAGTATTTGATGCAGAGACTTTTTATTTGCTTTTGTGGGAGGTTTTACAAAACAGACGCTTATCTATTCCTAAACAACAATTATTACTAACAGATGCACTATTAAAGCTTGAATCTGCGCCATGCGAAGGGCCATATTGTTACAGATCAGACTATGATGGTGATGGCAATTGGCAATATGGTGGTAATTATGCCGGCGGTGGCTGGGCTTCGACTTACAGGTGGTGTAAATATGTTGTAGATCAGCAGCATGGGGATGAAGGGAACAGGGGAAATTACAATGGATTGGACTATATGTTTTTATATAATCTGTTTCATATTATTAGCAATGATAATTGCCCGAATTACGTCAATTATGTAGATCGCGATATTGACATCTATCTCCCCATAAAGCACCATTCCGTAAACCTTGACCCATACTTAACTGAATGGGGTACAAATCATCATCCTGCAAAATTTGCTGCCCTTGATATTCTTACTTCAACATCGACAATTGGTTTGCAAACGGAGCCAGAAATATCGAATGATCCCGGCAATGTAACCTATGTTGCGGGAACATCCATCCATCTAAAACCAGGATTTCATGCCATGGAAGGTTGTTATTTTCATGCATATATCAGCGAGTTGCACTGTACTGAATATTTACAATTAAACGGAGGTAAAGCAGCCGAAAGTTATTCGGATTTCTATACCCCATATTATGATTCCATAATTTCACAGCCCAAAACACCTTATGAACTAAACCCTGAAGATACCGGGAGCAACACCCTTACGCTGGAATGCCCTATTGACACTATAAAGTTCAAAGGGATCAATGGGGATACCATTGATGATTTACACACTTATTTCTGGGATTTCGGCAATGGAATTACCTCCACGGAAGTTGATCCCCAGGTTTATTACGAACCCGGCACCTATAATTTTTCCCTTGCCCTTACTGATACTAATGGTGTTACGGGGTCCATAAATGTTTTAGTTATAGTGCCGGATTGCGGAACACAAACAGGGTTGGAAGAGCAAACCTCGTCATCATCCTCATCAACATCAAACGGCGGCTTTACTGTGGTTCCTAATCCCAACAATGGTCGGATGACACTGGTGTCGAAAAATATTATCAACTATGGCAGCAGTTTTATGATCTACGATATTACAGGCCGGGTGGTGTATAAAAAACAATTAAGCGAAAAGCAGGTGCGAATACAAATAAACACAGAGGATCTGGAAAATGGGGTCTATTTATATGCGGTAATATCAGAACAAGGGAAGCTTCTGGCAAAAGACAAATTAGTTATAATCAATCAATAATTTATTTTTCGCTTGTGGATCGGGTAATGATTATCCAGTGGCTCAGCGGACCAGCCTTTGCAGACGCAGGAAGTTTTAAAAAGCAGAGGAAATATAAAATAACTTATCCTGGCTTTGTAGAATTGGTATAATCAAAATTGAAAATCAAACTAACAAAAAGGAGGACCTATGAAATTTCAAATTTTACTAATGAGTTTGCTTTTAAATTGTTCTTTTGTTTTTGGCCAATGGCAGTCGTTGAACGGGCCCAATGATCTGGATATCTATAGTGTTGGCGCCAATGGCAGCACTATTTTTGCCGGCACCAATGGTGACGGGCTTTATGTTTCATACGACGACGGCCAGACTTGGTCCTTGGCTGCTGACATTCCGGATTATCATTACATTCATTCCATAGTAAAATCAGACCAGAACATTTTTGCAGGACAATACCGCTCTACCGATAATGGTATAAGCTGGGTTATCATGGAAAATGGATTTCTGCCTTGTTGTGTAACATCGATTGCATCCTCAGGTTCCAAAGTTTTCGCTGGCGCATACAATTATAAAGGCGTTCGGACATCAGATGACTATGGGCAGACCTGGGTTGCTCCTGCCAATGACTTACTTTCCCATAATGAGGTTTATGCAGTTGCAATTAACGGAAATAATTTATTTGCAGGCACAAGAACGAACGGCGTATTTCTGTCAACCGACAACGGGGCAAATTGGGACACTATTAATAATGGCTTGACAAGCATGGATATTCGCTACCTAACAGTATGCGGAACTAACATATTTGCCTCCACCTATAATGGAAGATTTTTATCCGCAGATAACGGGGCAAATTGGGTTAATGTGAATAATGGATTGTCTCATTATCCCGGAGCAGTTGCTTCCTATGGAGGTAATCTTATCGCAGTGGACAGCCTTAGAGTTTTTGTTTCATACGATTTAGGCCAGAGTTGGATTTCGGTGAACGAAGGCTTAGAATCAAAAATTGTATATTCCGTGGCAATAGACGAACCCTATATTTATGTAGGAACAATTTCCTCTGGTGTGTGGCGCCGCCCTTTATCTGAAGTAGGCCTGACCGAAAATACCAAAAACACCGATTTTAATATTTTCCCAAACCCAGCCATTGATAATATCACCATACAAAGCCAAAAGAAGGGTGCGATGTTATCCATTTATAATCTGCAGGGACAATTATTATTGAGTCAACAAATACAGCAAGAGAAAACGGAACTTAACATCAATAACCTTGTGGCAGGTGTGTATATTTTAAAACTTGTTTATAAAGACAAAACCGAGGGAATAAAATTAGTGAAAGAATAGCATGTAGGTAATAAAACGTGCATTCTGCCATGTGTATTTTTTCATTTTGAACGAAATTAATTCTTGAGCAGAGGAATATCATATTAAAAAATTGGTCATGAAAAAAATTATTCTGATAATAATTACACTTTCATTATCCTCCTGTTCTGTTTTATTTCAAAGAGGATACGTTGCCACCTCGCCTAATGTCAACTGCTTTGAGACAGAAAAAGAAAAGAATTTTAAAATATCACTTTTTGTAAATCATTATGAAGCACAGACAAACCTGGCCCTTTCGAATCACTTTGGGTTATCGGCTGCTGTAAATGGCGGTTTCAGAGGGCAGATCGGCGCTGATATCGCCGGAATATATTATAAAAAGTTCAACGATAAAAATTATTTTGAAGTTCAATGCGGTTATGGTTATTACAACAATTATGAAAAAATACATAATATGGCCTGGAGTTTATTTGCCGGAGAAAGGGGAACTTATTTCAGTAATAACAGCGCCACACGTTACCATAAAATTTTTGTTCAGCCAACATATTTTTTAACCTGGGAAAAGGTGAATCTTGGATTTGCAGCTAAATTAAGTGTAAACTATTTTGATAAATATCATTATTATTCTTGTGTAACTAAACAGAATTATGAATATCATGATTATTATTATACAGCCGATTTCAGATACAAATGGGGCCTTGTCTTCGAACCAAGTATTAAACTTGAAGTAAAGAGAATATTATTTTTTCAGTTAAGCGGTATTTTTTCAAGCAATATTCAAAGTTTTCAGGCATATAACGATTACACAAGCCATGAAGGCCATTTAATAAACCGGTATAATGATTACATGGTAAAAAGCCCACAACATATTAGTTTTGTCTTTACCATCGGCCATGAATTTAAATTTGGCAGGAAGAATAAAAAATAGCCAGGTTTTACTCCTTACATGACTCGTATAATCACATTTATCAATTTGCTTCAATGTTGATTAATCGGTATTTTTATTGAAAATAAATTAACTTTGTTTGGTGAAAACACACAAAATGAGGAATGAGCTGCTTGTATTCGGACAACCCCTGATCGAACAGGAAGAGGTGGATGAATTTCTGGAATCGGTCCGCTCCTGCTGGCTCGGGACGGGCAAAAAAGTGGCTTTGTTTGAACGGGATTTTGCGGCCTATAAAAAGGTGAAGTTCGCCGCCGCAGTAAACTCCTGCTCCGCAGCGCTACATTTATCTTGCCTGGCGCTGGACATCAAACCCGGCGACGAGGTCATCACCACCGCCATGACTTTCTGCGCTACGGTAAACGCCATCATACACGCGGGCGCTACGCCGGTGCTGGCCGACGTCAACCCGCTTACATTAAATATTGACCCGGCAGCTATTGAGAAAAAGATCACGCCCAGGACAAAAGCTATTATTGTGGTTCATTTCGCGGGCCGCCCATGTGAGATGGATGCCATCACGGCGATTGCCAAAAAGCACCGGCTGTTTATCATCGAAGATTGTGCGCATGCCATAGAATCCGAATACAGATCCAAACCCTGCGGCACCATGGGCGATATCGGGTGTTTTAGTTTTTACTCCAACAAAAACATCACCACCGGCGAAGGCGGCATGGTGATCAGCAACAACGAAAAGCTGATCTCAAAGATAAAAACCCTGGCTTTGCACGGGCTAAGCGCTGATGCGTGGAACCGGTTTTCAGACGAAGGGTATAAACATTATTTCGTTCAGGAGGCCGGGTTCAAATACAACATGATGGACCTGCAGGCAGCTTTTGGTATCCATCAATTAAAACGGATTGAAGATTATTGGGAAAGACGAAAAAAAACATGGGATTTTTATAATTCCGAACTCAAAGGGCTGCCAATAACTCTGCCCGTTGAAGATGATCCCAATATTAAAAATGCGTACCATCTTTTCACTATCCGCATAGACCAGCCGGTGTGTGGGCTTACGCGCGATGAGTTCCTCAACAAAATGCACCGGATGAATATTGGCTGCGGGGTGCATTATCAGGCTATTCCGTCACATCCTTATTATCAGAAAGCCTTTGGATTCAAAGAATCTGATTTCCCGGCAGCCGTAAAATACGGCCGTGAAACCGTCAGCATCCCGATCTCTCCCAAGCTCACGGAGCAGGATACCCGCGATGTAGTGGATGCTATTAAGGAAATTTTAGGTTGTTAGTTCCGCTTCTATGCCAACGGCATCACTTTGGGACAGAACGGGATTTTTTGGCTACTTTATAAATATATGCGCCGCGGCGGATCGTTAATGGGTGTTCTTAAATCTTTCTATTTTAATATCGAACATCCATTAACGAATGATGATGTATGATCCAATTGCCCATTATAAACTAAAAACCATTGATGACTGCCGCAGGCGCTAACGGTCATTCAGAGGCGTAAAGCGTCAGTCAGAGCCATTGTTCCTGTTGAAAATAAAATTGAAGGTTTATCCCCTGAACAATGTGTCGAAGACTGACCAATCCTGAATACGACACGAATTTCATTTGTTTTTTTCCATAGTAAATTTTACCAGGAAATCGGCTCTGCGTGACAATGGTGCTCATGGGCTGGAAGTGATTTACGAATGAAGATTACAGATTTTTTATGTCTTAAATCGATCAGCAGCGACGGATAATATTTCTATAAACAAAAAATATCTTCTCATACTTTTTTGCGTGCCCAAAAAAGTAACAAAAAAGGGCATCCTGTCGAACGCTTCATCCCGCCTGCCCGAATGAACATTCGTTCAGGCGGGCTCTGAAAAAACAAGAAAATCTAAAGAAGTAGTCCCGACGCCGCTATGCGGGTCGGGAAACGCAAGCGCCTTTTTTGATTTTCTAAGTTTTTTTCATTCACACTACCCACGCTGCACGACAGGATTAGCCCGCGCGCCAAAATTCTTTCTAACCATTCTAAAAAACAAAATCCTTGGTCAATAAGTTAGGCCTAAGAGATGCAAAACTTTTTTAAAAATGCTGATCACCTTTTCTTCCTGAAAAATTCTTCCATCAGCTCAGCAGCTTTTTCTTTCATCAGGCCGCATTCGGTTTTTGTTTTTGGGTGAAGGACCTCTTTCCCCAATAAGGTAAACCCGCGTTTGGGATCTTTTGCCGCATAAACCACCCGGCTGATCTGCGACCAGAACAACGCCCCTGCACACATCATGCATGGCTCGATGGTGACGTAGATCGTACAATCGGTGAGGTATTTGCTTCCCAGGAAATTTGCCGCCGCCGTGATCGCCTGCATCTCGGCATGAGCGGTGACATCATTCAAACGCTCGGTAAGGTTGTGCGCCCGTGCAATGACTTTGTTCTGACACACAATCACTGCCCCTATGGGGACCTCATCTTCGTCAAAAGCTTTCTGTGCCTCTTTCAGGGCTTCCTTCATAAAAGTTTCGTCGGAATAATATACAGACTCCATATTTTTCAATTTAGCTGTTGGCCGTATTCAATGGTTTTTGGTGAAAACATACTTCCGGATGATTATCTTTTGCTTAAAAAAAACAACAAAAACCTTTCAATTCAAACGATCAACATGAACAACAATTTACAAAAATAATGAAATGCACTTCAAAAGTTTAAGAAACTGTTTTGATTTTATGTTAAATAAGATTTATGATGGATTTTTTAGCGAAACAAGGCAGATTTTGCTGACATAGTTTACCCTATGTCGAAAAATCTAACGAAGTTGCAGCAAAAAAGACGCATAAAGATATTAAAAGATAAAATCAAAACAATTTCTAAAGTTTATTTAATTAATTTCGCTTTCAAATTCTATTCTTATGCTAAGAACTCATACCTGCGGGGAATTAACTATTCAGGACAAAGACAAAAAAGTCACCTTATGCGGCTGGGTGCAGCGCTCCCGGGACCTGGGCGGGCTGACATTTACCGATTTGCGCGATCGTTACGGTATCACACAGCTCGTTTTTAATATGGATGTAAACGCTCCTCTATGCGAACAAGCCCGCCAGCTCGGCCGTGAATTTGTTATTTCCATCAGCGGTACCGTTGCCGAACGCAGCAATAAAAACCCCAAGATGCCTACCGGCGATATCGAAATCATGGTGGAAGAACTCACCATCCTCAACACCTCGAAAATTCCGCCCTTCACCATTGAAGACAATACGGACGGAGGCGACGAACACCGCATGAAATACCGTTACCTCGACCTGAGGAGAAACAGCGTGAAAAAGAATCTTGAGCTGCGTCATCTCATGTCGGCAGAAACCAGAAAATATTTGAATGCACAGCAATTTATTGAAGTTGAAACTCCGTATCTCATTGGCTCAACGCCAGAAGGTGCGCGGGATTTTGTGGTCCCTTCTCGGATGAACCCGGGCGAGTTTTACGCCCTTCCACAATCGCCGCAAACCTATAAACAGCTGTTGATGATCGCGGGTTACGATCGTTATTACCAGATTGTACGCTGTTTCCGCGACGAAGACCTCCGGGCCGACCGCCAGCTTGAATTTACGCAAATTGATTGCGAAATGTCTTTCATAACACAGGAAGATATACTAACTACTTTTGAAGGGCTGGCAAAACATCTTTTCAAAAACGTCAAAGGCATTGATGTAAAAGATTTTCCGCGTATCAGCTACGCCGATGCCATGAAGTATTATGGTTCGGACAAACCTGATATTCGCTTTGACATGAAGTTTGTGGAACTGAACGAACTTGTAAAAGGTAAAAATTTCAACGTCTTTGATGCTGCCGAATTGGTGGTGGGGATTTGCGCCGAAGGTTGCGGTGAATACACGCGTAAGCAGCTGGATGAGCTCACCGAATTTGTGAAGCGCCCACAGATCGGAGCCACAGGGCTGGTATACCTGAAATACAACCAGGACGGCACCCTGAAATCTTCGGTGGATAAGTTTTATAATGAAGAAGAATTAAAAAAATGGGCTGCTGCTTTTCATGCGAAACCCGGCGACCTGATCCTGGTGATGGCTGGTAAAGAAGAAAAAACGCAAAAAGCCCTGTGCGAGCTTCGCCTTGAAATGGGCACCCGGCTTGGGTTCCGCGATTACAACAACTTCGCCCCGCTCTGGGTGGTTGATTTTCCCTTACTTGAATGGGATGAAGAGACCCAACGGTTTTACGCCAAACATCATCCGTTCACCTCACCAAAGCCGGAAGATATTCCCCTGCTCGACACAAACCCCGGCGCTGTCAGGGCAAACGCCTACGACCTAGTCATTAACGGCGTAGAGATCGGCGGAGGTTCCATCAGGATACACAACAAAGACCTGCAGAAAAAAATGTTTCAAACGCTTGGTTTTACTGACGAATTAGCACAATCGCAATTTGGGTTTCTGATGAATGCTTTTGAATATGGCGCGCCTCCTCACGGCGGTATTGCCTTTGGCTTTGACAGGTTCTGCGCTGTCTTTGGCGGTTCTGATTCGATCAGGGATTTTATCGCGTTCCCGAAAAACAATACCGGACGTGATATGATGAGTGGTTCACCTTCAGCAATATCGGAAGAACAATTAAAGGAATTGAATATCCGCCTGACCGTTTAGGCTGCAACCTTCTAACAGCAGGCAAATCACGCAGCGGTTTTATATTAGCGAAGCCAAAAAAAAAACAGGTTTTTTCATAAAAAAACCTGTTTTTTTTATAAGTGATCTGGTCTACAATTCTTTGACCTTATCTTCGATAGTTTTATCAATGAGGATCCTGCCGCAGTATTCACAAACGATGATCTTTTTGTGCACTTTAATATCGAGTTGGCGCTGAGGTGGGATTTTATTAAAACAACCACCGCAGGCATCACGTTCAACCACTACAACAGCCAGGCCATTGCGGGCATTTTTCTTAATGCGCTGGTAGGCATTAAACAGACGTTCTTCAATATTTTTTTGATTTTCCTGCAGTTTGTTTGTCAGTTTCTTTTCTTCTTTCTCGGTTTCGGATACGATTTCTTCCAGTTCGACTTTTTTCTGCTTCAGGTCGTCTTTACGTTCTTTAAGGATTTGTTTGGTATCGTCGATAACCTTATTTTTCAGTTCAAGGCTGTATGCTGTTTCCTTGATTTTCTTTTCACACAACTGGATCTCCAATGTCTGGAATTCGATCTCCTTTGTCAGGGAGTCGTATTCGCGGTTATTACGGACATTCATCTGCTGTGATTCATACTTTTTGATCTGAGCCTGATGTTCTTTGATGGCTGCCTTTTTTTCTTTTATATCGGCATCAAATTCCTTGATTTCAGCATTGAAATTTTCAAGGCGTGTTTCCAGTCCCTCAATTTCGTCTTCCAGGTCCTGGACTTCCAACGGTAATTCCCCGCGGATAATCCTGATTTTGTTAATCTCTGTATCGACCAATTGAAGGCCATACAACGAAACCAGTTTTCTTTCAATGGTAAGATCGCCTTTTTCTTCAGGTTCAACAATCACAACTTTTTTTTCAGTTGGTTCAGTTTGTACTTCTTTTTTCGTTTTTTCTTTAATCTGTTCTTTTACAGGAACATCTTTTGTCACAACCGGCTTTGCTTTTACTTCCTTTTCAGGAGCTGGTATAGATTTAGATTCAACCTTTGGTAACGGCTTTGAAGCGGTAGGCTTTTTAACTTCCGGTTTAGCAGATTTCGTAGGGGCAGTTTTTTTCATTTCAGGTTTTTTCTTTATCTGGTTTGGAGGCAAAGTTTTGGCTTTAATTTGCTGTTTGGGTTCAGTCTTTTTTGTAACTGTTTTTTTGGGTTCCGGTGTAGCCTTTGCTTTCACCGCTTCCTTTTTCACAACCACCTTTTTCGCAGGTTTTGCGGCAGCAGATTTTGAAGCTGTTTTTTGGGTTGTTGCTTTGGCAGCTTTCCCTTTTGTAATTGACTTTGCCATAGTTTATTAATTAAATATTATATGTAATGTACCGGGTTCGTATTCTTTTGTGAAAATAAAAATGCAAAAGTAGGAAATTTTTTTGTTATGATAGTGGCAATTAATTCAGTTGAAAAATATTCCGATTCAAAATGCCCGATATCAGCAATTATTATTTTTTCGTTGAAAAACTCATGATATTTAATATCGGAGGTGATTATTATGTCGGCCTTGTGTTTCATAGCGGTTTTTATCAGGAAACTCCCCGAACCTCCGCAAAACGCCACTTTTTGTATCGTTTGCCGGCTTGTTTTGTTATAACGGATACAAGCGGTTTTAAAGATCTGTTTTAATGAACCCAAAAAGTCCATAACGGCCGTGTCTTGCTGAAGTTCGCCAATAATACCGGAACCGGCATTCGCATAGTCATTATCCATTGGATAAATATCATAAGCCACTTCTTCATATGGATGAGCTTGCAACATGGCCTGAATCACCCGGGACCGTATATGATCAGGAAAAACAGTTTCTATACGGACTTCCGGCTCAAAATGCAGCTCGTTCAGTTGGCCGACAAAAGGTTTTGCCTGTTCATTGGCCCTGAAACTTCCTGCGCCGCTGGTATTAAAACTGCAGGAATCATAATTGCCGATATGGCCTGCCCCGGCAGAAAACAGGGCATTCCTCACATTTTCAGCATGTTCTACGGGGCAGAAAACCACCAGTTTTTTCAGGATATTTTTTGCAGGTTCGAGAATTTTAATATTTTGCAGGCCGAGTTTCCCTGCCATAAAGGTGTTCAGCCCGCTGAAATTATTGTCGAGACAGGTATGCGCACAATAAATGCATATGTCTGATTTCAGGGCTTTTTCCAAAATCCGTTCGGTGGGGTTGGATCCGGTGATCTTTTTTATTCCTTGAAAAATAAGCGGATGGTGCGAAATGATGAGGTTGCAATTATTTTCTAATGCCTCATCTATGACGCTTTCTGTGACATCGAGTGTTATCAGTGCTTTTGTAAGTTCATTACCGGCATTTCCAAGTTGTAAGCCACAATTATCATAAGTTTCCTGAAAATCAAGCGGGATGATCTGTTCAAAATAATTAATGATCTCAATAATTTTCATTCAGGCGCCCGATTATTCAACGGTTACAGATTTTGCAAGGTTTCGTGGCTGGTCGATATTACAACCGCGCATCACAGCGATATGGTATGAAAGCAACTGTAATGGTACTGTAGCCAGCAACGGAGACAATATTTCATCACATTCCGGTATTTCGATCACATAATCAGCAATTTTAGTAACGGTAACATCGCCTTCTGAAACGATGGCTATAATTTTTCCCTTGCGTGCTTTCACTTCTTCGATGTTTGAAACCACTTTTTCATAAACGCTTTGGTTGGTTGCTATTACAACAACAGGCATTTCAGCGTCGATGAGGGCGATCGGCCCGTGTTTCATTTCTGCAGCAGGGTACCCTTCGGCATGGATGTATGAAATTTCTTTTAATTTCAAGGCGCCTTCAAGGGCTACCGGGAAGTTATAGCCTCTGCCGAGGTACAGGAAATTCCGAACATCTTTGAATACTTTTGCTATTTCAATGATCTTATCATTTACTTTGAGTGTTTTTTCTATTTTCTCAGGGATCAGCTCCAGTTCGTGGATCAGCTGATGAAACCGGGATTTTGAGATACTGCCTTTTCTGTCGGCGATCATGAGCGCCATCAATGATAATATCGAAACCTGTGCAGTAAATGCTTTTGTAGATGCCACACCGATTTCAGGCCCTGCATGTGTGTATGTGCCACCATGAGTCATTCTGGGAATTGAGGAACCCACCACGTTACAAATTCCAATGATGGTGGCGCCTTTTGACTTTGCAAGTTTAATGGCTGCAAGGGTATCGGCTGTTTCGCCCGACTGTGAAATGGCAATAACCACATCATCTTCATAAATGACTGGGTTGCGGTACCTGAATTCGGAGGCGTATTCCACTTCAACGGGTATCCGCGCCAGGTCTTCAAACAAATATTCCCCGACAAGGGCCGCATGCCATGATGTTCCGCATGCGACAATAATGATCCGGTTGGCGCTGGTCATTTTTTCAATATAATCCAGTATGCCACCCAGCGAAACAATTCCTTTTTCGAGGTTTAACCGGCCCCTCATACAATCCCGGACCGAGCGGGGCTGTTCATAGATTTCCTTTAACATAAAATGATCAAAACCACCTTTTTCGATGGCGGTCAGGTTCATTTCAAGTTTTTGGATGTATGGTGTTTTATCAATGTTCTTGATTGTTTTGATCTTCAGATCTTCATTGCGGCGGATGATGGCAATTTCTTCGTCGTTGAGATATACCACTTTCTTGGTGTATTCAATAATTGGTGTGGCATCAGACGCTATAAAGGTTTCATTGACACCGATACCTATTACCAGCGGGCTGCCTTTTTTTGCTGCGATCAGCATGTCAGGATCTTCCTGAGAGATGATTACCAGCGCATATGCTCCGATTACCTGATTTAATGCCATCTGAACGGCTTCTACCAGGCCGACATTTTCGTTGGTGCGAATATCATCGATAAGGTGTATCAGCACTTCGGTGTCGGTATTGCTGTAAAATTTATATCCACGGCTGATGAGTTCTTCGCGGAGGGTAGCATAATTTTCAATAATGCCATTATGTATCAGCGCCAGCTTTTTAGAATTTGAAAAATGAGGATGTGCATTGGCGTCGCTTGGTTCTCCGTGTGTCGCCCAGCGTGTATGGGCAATGCCAATGGTGCCGGACAGGTCTTTATCTTTAATCAGGTTTTCAAGTTCAGCGACCTTACCTTTATTTTTGTAAAGTTTTATGTCATCATCCAGGATGGCAACGCCAGCACTGTCATAGCCTCTGTATTCTAAGCGGTAAAGGCCTTTTATCAATATCGGGTATGCTTGCCTGGGCCCTACATAAGCAACTATTCCACACATATATCAATCAATTTTAGTATAAATGATTTCCAATCGTAAATTATCCTGTGATGATTTGTTACCTTTAATCACAGCCCTGTTGGATTTGACGGCCGCGCCTGAGACCACCAGATACAAACCCTGGTCTTCAAAAGAGCCATTAAGCAACGCATCCTGGATATGTTTTGAAATATTGAAGCGGTACTCTTTGGTAGTGGATGAATAATAACCGCCATAATAGGCATCGCCGTATGCGTAATCAGCCAGGAAACTCACAGTTCCGTTGGCATTGATCTTCGACAATATCAGTTTTTCCGGCGGTGTATAGTCCCCAATCGAGTTTTCATCAACCTTCATTACCAGTTCTGCTTTGTTGATCGCAATTTTTCCAAGGGCATTCAAGCCTATAACATCGGGAAATTTAAGTTTGATTTTGGTTCCGGCCATAGCCTGAACAAACAAAATGCTGTCACCAAGCACCGTATCGCCAGCCAGTTGCTGCTTTAGTACCGGGGTTGCATTGGCAAATTTCTTATGATCAAAAGCAGTGAACCGCGCACAGTCGTCGCTGATAATAAAATTATAAGTCGTGGACGCTGTATCTCCAACATTGTGATAATAAAGCGACAACTTTGTTAATGAAGAAAGCAAATTTAAATAAAGTATGGCTCCGCCCGAGGAAACCGTATTGGCAGAAATATACAAGCCTTTAAAAAATTTCAGGAAATTGGTATTATCATTAAGGTCGGATGTGCCTGAAGCATTAATGAATTTCTGGCCCAGGGTTTTTTTCAATTTGATCCGAAAATGTGCAGGGTATTTTGTGGTACCCACTTGTATGCTGTCGGTAAAGTTGGGAACAAAATCAATGTTGGCTAAATTGGTTTTATAAGTTCCGAGTTTATCATTTGAATAATAATAGTTATCGTAATAAAAATCATCAGCAATCTCATTAACATTTATCCGCATTGTTGCGGCGGAATCGCCATACACTCCTGCATAAGCCATAGATAAAACCACAGAATCGCAGATCGGGCTGTCGCCAAAATCCACAGCGGTCGTCGTAAGTTTAAACTGGGTGTAAATTCCGGCATTGGTCTGGCCAAAAACCGGGTCGCAATAACTGCCTAACAGGTTATACGTTGTTTCATCCGATTTTATGGAATCTTCATAAACGGTATAGGCTGTTACCGGGATGCTTTGTATAAACGATACTCCCATCCTGTCATCGGATGGCTGGATATTTTCGCCCAATTCCTCGTTTTTATTACACGAAGTAAAAAAGGATATTGATAAAAATAAGAAAAGGGTTAGGCGGGCTTTGGTTCGGAAATTTTTCAAAAAGTGTAGTATTAAAATTATTTAACAGCATCTTCATTGATCAGTTCGTCAACCAGTTCATCATAAAAAACGCTGTATGCATTGATATATTTATCTTTAGGTTGATATGTCAACATGGGTTTGTTTGATTTTTTGGCATAGGCCAAAATTTCAGGATTGACCTTTTCTGAGCCTTGAATGATCCCATCGCTGAAGTCAATAGCGGCCTTCATCATGCCAACAAAATCGAGGCTTTTGTATTGTTTGATGTCTTTATCGGTGACACCTTCGTGCTTTAATTTTTTGATGGATTCTTTATTAAAGCATTTTTTAAAATCATCGTCGTAGATTGAACAGACAATCTTTGTATCAGAAAATAACGGGTTATTTTTAAACGCGGTTTTGATAAAAAACGGCACCATGCTGGAAAACCATCCGTGAACATGGATAATATCCGGTGACCATCCTAATTTTTTAACTGTTTCAATCACACCGCGGGCATAAAATATGGCACGTTCATCGTTGTCGCCAAAAAACTCCCCGCTTTTATCCGTAAAAATCGCTTTACGCTGAAAATAATCTTCATTATCAATGAAATAAACCTGTAAACGGGCCGACTGAATGGAGGCCACTTTGATGATCAGGGGGTGGTCGGTGTCGTCAATGATAAGATTCATACCTGAAAGGCGGATCACTTCGTGAAGCTGGTTGCGCCTTTCATTGATACAGCCAAAACGAGGCATAAATGTCCTGATTTCTCTTCCTTTTTCCTGAATTCCCTGCGGAAGGTCCCTGCAAATCTGCCCCATCGGGCTGTCAAATAGGTATGGAACAATCTCCTGTGCTACAAATAACACCTTATATTTCGACATAAATTAAATGTTTATTGAAACCAATATGCAAAATTACGAATAATTTACCAATTTATTGTTTTAAACTTAGCCTTTTTTAGTTTCGGGCTTATTTAAAAAAGTTCTTAATCAAGGGTATATACCATTAAAAAAACTTAAGGGAAAGAAGCGGGAATCGTAATGACAGGGCGATTCGTTAATGGGATGGGTGCGGTTAAGGGGCGGCGGCTTATGCCGCCGCCCCTTAACCGCACATCAATGCGGCAACAAACCTTTCATCCTGACTTGCACGCAATACAGCAAAGATTCTCAAAATTATTGATGTGTTTGCCCTAATAAAATGTTATTGAAAATTGAGCCCCCTGAATTAAGGAATAATTATCTTTGCGAAATTTTTTTATGAAGATCTATTCAACCATCCCTGAAATAAAGGCTTTTTTGACAACTCAGAAAATGCAGAACCTGACTGTCGGGTTTGTTCCAACCATGGGAGCTCTTCACAACGGGCATATTTCACTTATCGAAAGAGCCAAAAAAGAAAACGACCTGTGTGTCTGCAGCATTTTTGTCAACCCCATACAATTTAACAACCCTGACGATTTTAAACGCTATCCTGTGCGGACGGAAAAAGACATCGTAATGTTGAAAAATGCAGGCTGTGATGTGTTGTTCAACCCTGATAAGAGTGAAATGTATCCTGCGCCTGTTGATGCCAAATATGATTTCGGTGCCATAGAAAAGGTAATGGAAGGCGCCTTTCGTCCCGGACATTTTAACGGAGTCGCCATAGTGGTGAAAAGATTATTTGAAATCATAGAACCTGATAAGGCTTATTTCGGAGAAAAAGATTACCAGCAACTGCAAATTATCAAAATGCTGGTTAAAAAAGAAGAGATTCCGGTAACGATTGTTCCATGCCCGATCATAAGGGATGCTGACGGATTAGCCTTAAGTTCCAGAAATGCTTTATTGTCAGCGCATGAACGCTCAGTGGCTCCAAAAATTGCTGCCATACTTAACGAATGTTCTTCACTGGCTCACCAAATGAGTGTAGCGGAATTAAAATCTTTTGTACAATCAAAAATAATGGCTGTTCCTGAATTTAAAGTCGAATATTTTGAGATTGCAGATGGCACGACATTACAGCCTGTAAGCGCCTGGAGTGAAAGCGATCACATCCGGGCATTCATCGCGGTATACCTCCATAATGTGCGATTAATTGATAACGTCCGAATTTTTTTGTAATTTTGCAGCATGATGATGATTGAAGTACTAAAATCAAAAATTCACCGTGTAAAGGTAACCCATTCCGAGTTGAACTATATCGGAAGCATTTCGATTGATGAAGACCTGATGGATGCCGCTAATATCATAGAAAACGAACGGGTTTATATTTTTGATATTAATAATGGTGAGCGTTTCGACACTTATGTGATCAAAGGGAAAAGAGGTAGTGGGACCATCGGCATCAACGGTGCTGCAGCCCACAAAGTCACTATTGGCGACCTGATAATCATTGTTGCTTATGCCAGCATGAGTTTTGAAGAAGCCAAAACATTCTCTCCTGTTATAATCTTTCCCGATTCCAATACTAACAAACTTAAATAACCATTTTGAAAAAACATTTTTTTACTGCCCTCAAACTTCTTATATTCATTGGGATTGGCGTGTTTTTTATTTGGTTATCCGTGATTAAGCTGGGGCCTGAAGATAAAAAACAAATCCTTAATTCATTTTCCGAAGCAAACTACTGGTGGCTGTTGTTATGTATGTTTTTAGGACTGATAAGCCACATCATACGGACACTGCGCTGGGAAATGCTGATCCATACCGTTGGTTATAAACCGAGGTTTAAAAATACGTTTCTCAGTTTAATGATCGGGTATTTTGCGAACCTAGCCATTCCGCGCCTTGGTGAGATAACACGCTGCAGTATGTTGACCAAATATGAAAAGATCCCTTTCGAAAAATCTTTTGGGACCGTAATAGCCGAACGCGGGCTGGACCTTCTGACTTTCGTGGTTTTGTTTTTTCTGAATTTATTAATCCAATATAAAGCAATTTCCGGTTACGTTTACGAGAAAATTTACCATCCACTGTCAGAAAAATTTCAATTTATTGGAAAGGGATATTTTTTATATGGTGCAATTGCCATTTGCATATTATTCATACTTTTTATCATCATTTTTCACTCAAAATTAACCCGGTACAAATTTTACAATAAAATTATTAATGTGCTTAAAGGGTTCTGGGGCGGCATAAAATCCCTTGTAAAGGTAGAAAAGCCTGTGCTTTTTATTGTTTACACCCTGGCCATGTGGGTGGTTTATTTTATGATGACCTATGTGTGCTTTTATTGCCTCCCTGTCACCAGCAGCCCGGCTGTCAATGCAGTACTTACCGTTTTTACGATGGGAACCATTGCCATCATGATCTCTCCCGGAGGGATCGGGGCTTATCCGGCATTCATCGCAGCGACATTAACGCTTTACGGGATTCCCAACTTTGTTTCGCCAAACCCTATTGGGTTATCACTAGGATGGCTGATCTGGGGCACGCAGACCATAACCATCATTCTGGCTGGTATCATCTCACTGATTTTGTTACCGTTAATAAATAATAACAATGACAAACCTGGAAATAATTAAAAGCAAGGTTTTTAATTCCGCTTCTGAGTTTGAAAAACAACTGAACTTTTACCGTTTTAAAAAGCAAAAAATGGTTTTTACCAACGGTTGTTTCGATATTTTGCACCTGGGACATGTAGATTATCTCTCAAAAGCAGCAGATCTCGGTGATGTGCTCATTGTCGGATTAAACAGCGACTCTTCCGTAAGGGCTATCAAAGGTGAAAACCGGCCTATTAATGATCTTAATTCCCGTTCATTGTTGCTGGCATCCTTATCATTTGTTTCGGCGGTTGTGGTTTTTAATGAAGAAACACCTGCAGCATTAATCCGTCATATCCTACCCGACATATTGGTAAAGGGAAAGGATTATACCATTGAACAAATAGTAGGTGCTGATGAAGTGATAAAAAATGGGGGCCAAGTAATTACAATAGAATTAGTTAATGGGTATTCTACCTCGCTGATTGAAAAAAAAATATTATTAAATGCCAATAAAACAGGCACATAATTGAAAATAAATACCTATATTTGTAGAAAAAATAAAAAGATGAAAACTTTTTACAAAATTTTGTTTTTTTTAGGATTAATAGCAAGTATTATGTTTTTTAATTCCTGCTCTAAATCCTCTACTGAATCGAGACTTGAGGGAAAGTGGAAGTATGTAAATATTGCAAATATTAAAGATACCAATTATGTTGAAGACTGGGAATTCTTACCTAACGGAATATTAAGAATCCATTACAGAAGTTTCGAATGGAGCCAGCATGCAGATAGTATTGTGAGGATAGATACAGCAAAATACGAAATGAATTCTTACGATAAGTTCACAGTTTCAGATTATAAAAACGGACATTTGCCCGGTTATAACACTCAATGGCAAATTGTTCTCAGAAGTGATGATGCGTTGAGAATTGTTAACCATGCTGAAGGAGGATTGTATTCCCGGGAATTCGTCAAAGAATAAGGAGTCTTCCGTTCGCAAATGCCAAAAACTCAAACCGTTTTTTTCTGTCAGAATTGCGGGGCGCAATCTACTAAATGGATTGGCAGGTGTCCCACATGCAATGAATGGAACACGTATGTCGAAGAACTTATTTCAAAAGATTCTTCTTCAAAAATAAAATTATTAACGAAAAATCAGAGCAAGCCGAGGCTTATCCGTGATATCAATATCGACGAACACAAACGCCTCGATTCCGGCAGTAATGAATTAAACCGGGTACTTGGCGGGGGCATAGTACCGGGATCGTTGATTTTGATCGGCGGTGAGCCGGGAATAGGAAAATCCACCTTGATGCTGCAAGTGGCATTAAGCATAAAAGATATTGTGGTCCTCTATATTACCGGTGAGGAAAGCGAACAGCAGATAAAAATGCGAAGCGAACGCATCAACGCTCACAGCAAAAACTGTTACATACTTAACGAGACCAACACGCAAAACATTTTTCAACACATTGAGGCGCTGAATCCCGGCATGGTAATTATCGATTCTGTTCAGACCTTACAGACGGAACTGATAGAGTCTTCGGCCGGAAGTATTTCTCAGATTAGAGAATGTGCCTCAGAGTTCCAGAAATATTCAAAGCTTACCTCTACCCCTGTTTTTCTGATCGGCCACATCACTAAAGACGGCAACATAGCCGGCCCGAAAATACTGGAACACATGGTGGATACGGTGTTACAGTTTGAAGGCGACCGGAACAACATGTACCGCATCCTGCGTTCGGTGAAAAACCGTTTCGGTTCCACCTCTGAGCTGGGTATTTTCGAAATGCAGAGTTCCGGATTGCGCGAAGTATCAAACCCTTCAGAGATATTGCTTTCGCAGCGCGATGAGAACCATAGCGGCATTGCGGTGTCTTCAACAATTGAAGGCCTGAGGCCTTTGCTTATCGAGGTTCAGTCGCTGGTAAGTTCTGCGGCCTATGGAAACCCACAGCGCTCTTCCACGGGCTTTGACCTGAGGCGCCTGAACATGCTGTTAGCGGTTCTCGAAAAAAGATGCGGATTCAGGCTGGGTGCCAAAGATGTTTTTCTGAATATTGCAGGCGGCATCCGTGTGGATGATCCGGCTATTGACCTGGCTGTGATGGCCTCGGTATTATCTTCCAATGCGGATATTGCCGTGGATATGAAAAGCTGTTTTGCCGCTGAAGTAGGGCTTTCAGGCGAAATCCGCTCGATCAACCGCATCGAGCAACGTATCTCAGAAGCAGAAAAACTGGGGTTTGACGAAATCGTGATATCAAAATACAACGCCGTAAACCTGAATCCTGAAAATTACAAGATCAAAGTAGTAGCCATGCAGAAAATAGAAGATCTGCTGAAATATCTTTTTGGCTAATTAGTTTCTGTTGATCTGGTAAGGATAAAATTATATTTCTCGGAAAATTTTATCTGTACTGCCTGAAATTCTTTTAAGCCGCTATCCATTTTATTCAGCGCCTGAGTGTTCATGGTATCAAACTGTGTTTCGATTTCCGGGGTGATATCAACGGGGGACATTTTTAAAATATCAATCATGGTTTTTAATTCTTTCTGGATCACCGACTTATAGACAGAGAACAATTTCAACGCAGCCTCGCGCAAGTCAGATTTTCCGTCAAAATCAGGCAACTTGGAAACTTTCCCGGTACCTGAATCAACCTGCATTAACGCTTGCTTATAGGCCTCGTCCATATTTTCAGGATGATCCAGGTCGTCAATGCATTTATATAAGGTGTTAATTTTTTCCACGATCAGAGCCTGCTCGTCTATGATGGAATCGTTATATTTTATAGCTTCCTCCTTTGAAGGGCCGCAGCTCGCAAGCATAAACATCAGGAAACACGCTGCAAGGACTTTGTAGTGTTTGGTCATATGGATTTATTTTGGTTCATTTTTTTTCAAAGAGTCATTCTGAATCTCAAAGTTATAATTTTTTGCAAAAAGTTTGAGCTCTTTTGTTAAAACGCCAATTTTTTCCTGAAGTTTATTATCAATTATTTCTGTTAGTTCTAAAATCTTATCATCATCTTCAACCGAATAATTTCCGTCAGGGATTTTCGCGATTTTTAACAGTTCCGGATATTCATTGCTGCAAACTTTTGAGTATTCATCCAGCACATCTATGGCTGTTTTTTTCAGCTTGTCATTTTTATCAAAGTCAGGCATGGCCTCAAGCGTATTTTTTGAAACCGACACCTGTATCTGAAAATTATTGAATGCCATATCCATTTTTTTAAAATCGGCAGCAAGAGAACCTGTATCTATTTTTGTGATTATTGTTGAGGAATCGTTGACTGTTTTATCCATTTGGCTATTGAACAACACAATAAATTCTTCTTCCAGGTCAAACACTTTTTCCAGAGGCGAGATAATATCATCATAATAATTTTCTGCTTTCTGGGGGGATGGTTTACAGGATACTGCCATCATCAATGCCGTGATCAGGCTTAGTTTTAGTAAGTGCTTCATCATACATGAATGTTTTTGTAAAATTATAAAAACTTTCAATTTAATCATTTAAAAATAAAGCAGCCCGGCAAATTGGTTATAACTTAGTAACTTTGCAAAAAATCTTGTATGAGCCAAATTGAGCTTCTGGCACCGGTTGGGTCTTTTGAATCTCTTGCTGCTGCAATTCAGGGTGGTGCCGATGCCGTTTATTTTGGTGTGGGAAATTTAAATATGCGTTCCCGCTCCTCAGCGAATTTCACATTAAATGACCTCGGTGAAATAGCTTCTATTTGTCATAAAAACAACATAAAATCTTATCTGACGCTTAATACAATAATTTATGACGAAGAAATTCCGGAAGTAAATAATATTTTAGAAGCGGTCAAAAAAAACGGTGTAGATGGCATTATCGCATCCGATTTCAGTGTTATTGAGCGGGCCTTCAATGCCGGGATACCGGTACATATTTCCACACAGTGCAATATTACCAATTTTGAAGCGGTGAAGTTTTTTTCGAAATATGCCGATGTGATGGTAACCGCACGTGAATTACACTTACACCAGGTTGCTGCTATCGTCGGGCAAATTGAGAAGGAACAGGTTAAAGGCCCTTCCGGTGAGTTGGTCAAAATTGAAGTATTCGCCCATGGGGCCTTGTGTATGGCAGTTTCGGGCAAATGCTACCTGAGCCTTCACGATAATAATCATTCAGCAAACCGGGGTGCATGCTTTCAATTATGCCGGAGATCCTATATCGTAAAAGATAAAGAAAGCGGGACTGAACTCGAGATAGATAATGAATATATCATGTCGCCAAAGGATCTTTGCACCATCGGCTTTTTAGACAAAATCCTCAAAGCCGGGGTACAGGTCCTGAAAATTGAAGGCCGTGGGCGTTCAGCGGATTACGTGAAGACGGTTACCGCATGTTACAAAGAAGCTATAAACAGTTATTCCAACGGGACCTACACCCGGGAAAAAATTGAACTGTGGCGAAACAAACTGAAAACCGTTTATAACAGAGGTTTCTGGGATGGTTATTACCTTGGCCAGACACTCGGGGAATGGAATAATGTATACGGTTCACAGGCGGTAAAAGAAAAGATATACATCGGAAAAATCAATAATTATTATTCGAAAATAAAGGTGGCTGAAGTTAAAGTTGAGGCCATGGAATTGTCCGTTGGCGATGAAATAAATATTATTGGCAGCACCACCGGGGTTTATGAAGGTTCTGTAAGCGAAATAAGAATTGATGATCAGATTACGGACATTTCAGCAAAAGGAATTGTTTGCTCCATTCCGGTACAATCAGAAGTGCACCGGGGGGACAAGCTTTATATACTTAAGGACAAAGCCGAATTAGGGTAAAAAAAATACAGGCATTTATATTCATGCCTGTATTTGTCATAAAAGAACTTTCTAGTACTTTACAATCTTACTCCTTGTAACAGTATCTCTGGTTTTGCAAACTAACGTATAAATGCCGGCCGGTAATGCTGATAGATTAATTTCAATGGATTTTGAATCAGCTGACCTGGTATAAACCACTCTTGAGTTGATATCAAAAATCTCAATGTCGAATTCTGTGGTAAAGTTTGTGGTTATAATGATATTCCCGGAAAAAGGATTCGGATAAACAGCAACGTCGCTATTTTCAAATGATTCAACGCTCACCGGGCATACCTGGGAAAAGGTTGGTGTAAGTGAAACGGCAGAAATACCGGCGCCAGTTTCCACGACATTCATAGTATCTGTAGTAAGTGTTGTTATACCGAATTGGATAGAATCATTTATTGTATGGGATTGGGCGATGATGCCGGGGTTCCCGTCACAGGTTCCACTGGTCCCATCTGAATTAGCGACAATCAGAAATCCGTCATTATTGCTTCCACTCCAAAAGTTGGTGTACCCAACAACTATGTTCAGGTTGTTCGTTGTATCAATCATTATTCCCTGGAGGTTATCATCGCCAACTGTTCCTTCATTTTTCGACCAGATCACGGTGCCTGCGGTATCGATCTGAACCAACAGCCCTTCGGTGGCAGCGCCATAACTGCTAGTCAGGCCTCCTAAAAGGAAGCCCTGCTCGTTTAATTCAAATGCGGTTAGATTTTCATTGCCTGTTCCTCCATAAGTTTTAAACCATTTAACGGCAGGCATTCCCGGGCTTACTTTTAATTTTTGTACAAAAAAATCATTTCCACCTGCGCCATAACTCCCTGTAGTTCCGGCAATATAAACATAGCCGTCGCCTCCAAAATTAATGTTTAACACCCGGCCTTCTTCATCTCCGGCTCCACCAAAAAACATGTCTTCAACTATTTTTGCTGTAGAGTCGAGGATTGCAGCGCAGATATCATTCATACCAATAAGTCCTGCTCCGGAATAGCCCATGACCACTATGCCGTTTGTACCGCCAAGATCCTTAATGTCATATGGCGTATCGTTCGAATACTGAAATCCGGTTTTCGTCGCAAAGATCACGTGTCCGTCTGTATTGCTAACCTTAAGAACCATCATATCGGTTTTATTATTTCCGGTTACCGGCCCGGTAACAAGAATGTTTCCATCGGCTGAATTTATAGCTTTAAAACCGTATTCCGTACTGTCGGTTCCAATAGCTTTTGACCAGATCACACTACCATCGGATGGATTAATTTTAACAAGTAAAACATCAAAATCGTTTCCTCCGTTAAAACTGTTTGTTCTTCCTGTTATCAAAACATTTCCGTCATTCAGCATCGTCAGGTCTGTTCCATATTCGGTACCTGTTGATCCGTATGAGAAAGCGGATGTAAGAACGCCGTTGGTACGGATAAAGGATGCATCATAATTTCCGGATTGGCCAATAGTGCCCGCCATATAAAAACCGGTAGTTCCATCGGATTTCAATACATTGATATAATCATCGCCACCGACATTAATGGTATATTGTCCTGCAAACTGACAATAGGAGCTTAAGACAAACATTAAAGAAATAATAGTTGTAATTGTTTTTTTCATTTTATGAAGTATTAGGTTATTACTGAAATCTCATTCGTAAAATTAATAAATATATGATATCAAAATGCAAGGCCACAAAAAAAGACACATCTTTGTGCACTTACAAAAAAAACAATCTGTTTTTCGCAGAAACGCATTTGAATGTTTAATGCTTCGCAGAAGCCTCTTCGGGCAGAGACACAGAAAAACATTTCTCGCAAAGTCGCAGAGCCGCAAAGATTAAAACTGGGAAAAACATTTCTCGCAAAGTCGCAGAGCCGCAAAGATTACAATTGAGAAAAACATTTCTCGCAAAGACGCTCCGCCGCGGCGGAGACGCAGAGATCCAATAATATGTTTCCCGCTTCGTAGAAGCCTCTTAGGGCAGAGACGCCGAAAAACATTTCTCGCAAAGTCGCAGAGCCGCAAAGATTACAAATGGGAAAAACATTTCTCGCAGAGACGCTCCGCCGCGGCGGAGATGCAAAGATTACACTCCAGGCACTTCCTGCACTTTAGAAACTTTAGGCACTCCAGGCACTTTAGGCACTAATAATTCTTTACAATCTTGCTGGTATTTGAAAAATCATCAGAAATAAATTCTACCGAATATATACCTCCTGATAAGGAATGTAAATCCATAATTAGTTTTTGAGTTTCTGACTCATAGCTGTTCAGATTCATCCTGTATACTTCCTTTCCCAGCAGGTCGTAAATCTTTATCATGGCATTTTTATACATAATATTGTGCAAATCGACAACCACTTCCGACGTAAATGGGTTAGGATAATATGATATGCTTTGCCCGGCCTTTTCTTCTCCACAAATAACTGACACCGGGCTGAAAACCTCTGACTGGCCATTATAATCGGTTTGTTTAAGCCTGTAATAGGATGTACCATTAAGCGGATCCGTGTCTGTGGCTGAATAGTACAACGTGCTGTTGCTGTTGCCACCACCGGGGATGCTTTTTACAAACTCCCAGTCGGATGCATCAACACTACGCTGTATCGTGAAAAAATCGTTGTTAGTTTCCGTTGCTGTTGACCAGGTAATATCCACTTTATTGTTTTCACAAACCGCATTGAAGCTCAGCAGACTTATTGGTAATGGGTTACTGCTGGTCCTGGTACCAAATGTAATCGGGCTGTACGAGCTGAAAGGAATGGTACTGGTAACATATCCGCTTCCACCGACACCCAAAGTCCCTACAGCATTTGGATCGCCTCCTTTATAAGCCCATTTTACATTGGTTCCCGGGCCCGGGCCGTCGCAATCTTCGTAATGAGCAACACACAAATCGGCCAGGTTGGTTATCTGGCTTCGGTTGGCGTCTTTCCAATATAAGGTTACAGCGGGCTCTGAATTATCTGAGGTCAGTTTCCAGTATTCAACTCCGCTGACATGATGCAACTCAGCAGGATTGCACATCATCCAGGAATTGTAGTTTTCAATGATGTTACCTAAATCCTCAACAAAAATTAATTGGCAAGTATTTTTATTTATAGCTCCAGTTTTTTTGCTTTTAGTTGTAAGATTTCTCAGGTCAATATTTTTCTTAAAAACAAACCTAATCAATGATTTTTCAAACCATTTCTGGACGATTCATCCGGGCTCGGAAAATTACTTTACTTTTTGGGAACGACTGATTTTAGCTCCAAATTCTTTGCTGTATTATGTTTCACGGTTTTTTCTGTTAAGCCCACAGGATCCTATGGTTCCATATCCTGAGGGCCCCATTGGAGGGACCTTGCCGGCAAGTATGATAACTACAGGTATAATGGTATATATCGTTTTCATTGTAATAGGCTTTCTTTTGGTCCGGTATTTCAAAAAAAACAAGGTTGTCATTCTTGGTTGTTTATGGTTTTTTGCAAGCATAAGCATTGTAATGCATTTCATCCCCATCGAAGGCCGCGTACTTGTCGCCGACAGGTACGCTTATCCGGCCTATATCGGGCTTTTTATGATCCTGGGATCAACAACAGATTTCCTTCTGCAAAGGTTTAAAAAGACATACATCATAGCAGGAATGAGTATAATTACTCTTATTCTCAGCATAAAAACCTACACGGATCTTGATACATGGAAAAGCTCTAAAACATTATGGGAAAAAGCGCTTAAGGTAAATCCAAAAAACCACTATGCCATGTATAGTCTCAGCCTTGCAAATTTTGTTGAAGACAAAAACCCACAAAAAGCCCTGCAATATCTTGACAGTGCTATCAAATTAAAAGAAGATTTTCAATATTATAATAACAGAGGACGTATCAGATATAGCGTGAAGGACCTAAATGGAGCCCTCGAAGATTTCAATAAGTCCATTGCACTTGATAGTAATAATTTTGCTGCTTATAATAACCGGGGAGCCATTCAGCAACATATGGGAAATCTTAAAAAAGCACTGTCGGATTTTGACAAAGCGATATCCCTGAATCCGAATTTCGAAGACGCCATAAATAACCGAAAAAAAATTTCCCGGCTACTATTCATTGACAGTATTTTGATTAATAATGTAACCATTGCTTCTGAAATCCATCCTGAAGTCGTTGAATTTATTAATAACATGGCAGAGGCATTCATCAACAATAAAGAATTTGATACGGCAGCTTTCTATTTGCTAAAAGGGATTTATATTGAACCAACCCAACAGGCTTTTCATGAGAAACTGGCAGTAATGTACCAGTTAAACAAGGAATACGCAAAAGCTCTGGAGGCCTATAACAAAGGTTTGTCTTACCTTCCCTCCAACCCCACACTGCTATGTGGCAGAGGAATTCTGTTTCTTGAAAAAGGCGATACTTTAAATGCATGTAATGATTTTCAGCTGTCTGCATCACTAGGAAATCCTGATGCGGTCAATTTAAGTCAGCAATTTTGCAGGAATTAATTCAAAAAAATACTACCGCTATTGTACAAAAAACCGGAACCTGAAAATATTAAATTCTATTTCTAATTTAAGCAGTGATTGGAAAACAGAAACAGAAAAAATAAATCAGTTTTTTAGAAACCCGAATAATTCCCGGCTTTTGACCCAAATAAATTAGAAAAACATATGGCTGTTATTGATTGAGCGCTTCCAAATCAAAGGTTGAATGCACCAAAAAACTGCAGAGCCGTTGTTTTAACTGAACGGAGGATTCATTTTGTAAAACCTGAATCAGGACGTCTTTGTTCACCTTTTCAAGCACTTGTTTCTGATGATCGCTTAACATCATTTTTTCAGGCAAGGCTTTGACAGCATACGCAAGCTTTGCTTCAAAACGCGGATAGTCATCGGAAAGCTTGCTTTTAATTGTTGAAAGTAAACTTTGTTGTGTATATTCCCATTGGGGGAGCAACGATTGCTCTATATCACTTTTTAATTTATACCATACTTCCACCTGGTGCAGCAGATCATAAAAAAATCGCCTATTCCTTCTACTAATATATGATCGACCATTGATTTCAGCATTTTTATAATGCGTAATAATTTTTTTTAAGGTGCCGGCATCCAGTTCCTGCAAGCTGAAACCCTCATTATAAACGGTGTTAAAGTAAATGAAAACATTTTTACTGTTGCAGAAATTCACCATATCAGGTATTTCTTCCCAGTTTTGTTGCATCGGACAAACGGAGACATTAACAAAACCCCCACTCCTTTGTGTGTGTTTTATAAATTTTTCAAGGTTTTTCAGAACTTCGTTTAAATCTGCATTTTTACGGATTTCACTAAATCTTTTATGATGAAGCGAATCTATAGAAACTCCGATTTGAAACCTGCCGCGTTTAAGTAAGTCTTCAATATGCTGATTATAAACTGTTCCGTTTGTTTGAAGATTGATAAAACAATCCGGATTCTGTTCAATCAGCATTTCCCAAATTTCGTAATATCTTTTTATCAGAAAAGGTTCGCCACCCAGAAATTTTGCAAGCTGTAAATGTTTAAGATAGGGTTGCAGCTGGTTGATAAATTCAGATCCATAAGCCGAAGGGGAAGAAACAGCGTTTTCTCTGTTTTTTAAAATAGCACTCGAAAAAGTTCCGTTGCACATGGTGCATTCCAGATTACAAGTATGGTCCAGTTCAAAAATCATCTCGGCCGGAAATCCTGATTTGTTTTTTTTCAGCGTATCATACAGCCGGGCCTCTACCCCCTGAAAATTCCCGGCAAGGATCTGGCTGCGGCAATGGTTACAACCATGTGAGAAATCATTATTCTGAAGTCTCTGTTGAAGTTTTACCCTGGCATTACCCTGGATGATATCGTCAATGTTCTCGTCCGGATAATGGCCGTAACTATAATCCCGGTTAAAACAGCAGGGAACCACTTTTCCGCCAAATCCGAAATAAATACTTCTTTCAGGGGCATAACAAACGGCTTTTGCAGGGCCCAAAGGACGGGAACGGTTATATTTTTTAAGGGTTGAAAAAAGATTTATTTTTTCAGATTCTGATAAATCAGCATTTCCTTCAGTACCATTTTTATATGCATTAAAATGAATAATGAAACTCAACAGTTTTCTCATTTTCACATTGGAAAAATAGATGGCATATTGCAGGATGCTCTTCATTTTTCAGGTGTATGTTTTTTTTCCAATTCCTGTTTGACAAAAATAATTAAATCATCGAAACTTCTTTGCCGAACGATTTCATATAAAAAACCTGCATCTAAATGATCCAGAGCTTTTATCATTTCTTCTGTTTGCCCCAGCGTGTCAAAATAATTAATTAATAATTCCGTCTTTTTGATGATTTCAGGATCGTTCTGCAGTAATATCCTTTTATATAGTTTATCTACAGAACCTTCGCCCTGCTGCTTCGTTTCTTCCATTTTCTCCAGAACGCTCCAGCTTTCAAGCATTTTTATAAGATGCCGGTAATTTTCCGAATTGGTTTTTTCGTTTTTTGTTCTAGTCCTGAAATTAAATTTTCTGAGATGTGAAATCAGGTCATTCAAATATTCCGGGCTTTGGTATTTTAAAGAAAGATGTGGCGGTTTGACCACCGTATGAAAGTAAACACAAATATGGTGCGCATTCGCAAATTCAATCAATCCATCGAAATCACGGCTGTTAATAGTCATGGGACAAACAAGAAGGTTGCAGGTATTTTTATGCTTTCGGCAATAATTAATAAACCGTAGTGTGTTCTCCAGGGCGTGGTCATAGTTGGCATTAACATGTATTTGTTCATAATGGGCGCGGTCCAGGCTGTTTATCGAAATATTAAAATGAAGATTTGTGAATCGTTCCAGCATATTTTCAATGCGGGGTGTCATGGTGTTGGCGTTTGTGGTAATCAGTATCTGACATTTTGGATTTATTTCCCGTATCAGGTCCCATATTTCATAATAAACCGGAATCAGAAATGGATCTCCTCCGGTAAATTCTGCCATCTTTAAATATGGAATGAAAGGTTTCAACTCGCTTACAAAATGCTGATCATAAACTTCTTCCAATGTGTCCAGTTTTTCCCGGTTCCTGCGGATTGCCGTACTTAAGTTCCCATCGCACATGATACATTCCAGGGAACAGCGGTTGCTAAGCTCAAATTCCATGATTTGCGGGTACGCTGGCTTGCCGAAACTATACGGTTCATATTTGTTGATGAGCAGGCTTCCAAAATTCTGTGATAAAAAATAAGGTTTACAAAAGGTACAGGCATAATCCAGGTCATTATTTGCCATGTGCTCCCTGATCCTGCTCATTTCTCCATGAAACCAGGCGTCATGGATGCTTGTTTCCGGCCATTTGTCGGAATTTTCATGGTACGTGGCATAACAGGGCGACATATAACCGGCCCTGCTGAAAAACATACTTGTATAAGGTGCGTAGCACAATCTTTTGCGGGGGCCATACATACGTTGCAGGTTAAACGAATCAAATGCCTGCCGGCCAAGGGTCCCCGAAACAGATGTTTGTTTTGACAGATGTTTGTAAGAAAAAATATGAACATTCCTGAAAAAAGCAACTGTCAGTCTTTTCAAAGATTCCGGTAACACCTTGTACACATTGTAAAACATAAGCCTGCTAAATAAAAGTGCTGGTTTATTCATCAAAATTAATTAATCACACAATCCATAACACCTTGTATGTTGTATTTTTCTGCCAGATGTTTCACCGATTGCCATATATCCCAATCTGTATCATTCCAATGGTGATAGATATGAAGCATCGCCGGATAAAAGGAACTTTTATACCCGTTATTTGTATATCCCTTTTTCTGCGACCAACGAATATCGGCATTCCCGTATTCTGCAATAAAATTGAATTCTTCCGGCAGTGTTTTGATGTGTTCCAGTTTAAACTTCCAGGTAGTTACTGCAAGGGTTGCCTGATCGCGCGTTTTGGTAGCGGCATCTCCAAATTCTTTTATGGTAATAGAATGCCAGTAATCCAAAAAAGCGACAGATTTTTTATTGAAAAGAAAAACGCCTCCGTTCCAATGACGCCATAAGGGCGGAATGTTCATTCCAAATTTGGAATTTATATGCCTGCATAAATGCTCACAATATGGCGTTTGCGGAGTAACGATTTCATTATTTTTATTATACCAATTACCTGTATCAAAACGTATTTGCTGATGCTTCCACAATCGTGATTTATGATAGCGGTAATCAAAATTTACCATATGGCCACGTTCATCATACCAGCACCGGTTATTTTTATTGAATCTGAAGTTTTTCAGAAAAATATTTTTTTGTGGCGAAAGATACCGGTCAAACAAATATTTAATATTTATTGAAAGGTTTTTAATTGGCTCTTGTTTAAGCCTGGTAAATAACTCGTTCAGCTGTTTGTGCGTTTTTATCACATCCTCATTGCCTGGCATAAAATCGGGAAAATAGGCCTTCATCGCTGAAACAAATTCGTTTTTCTTTCTGTCAAAATCACTGAGGCAATGGCAGTTCATGGCATAGGGACTGAACTCCTGAAAAGAACAATGGTCTCTGGCGAATAATACAGGATCGGGAACAAAATCAAAAATATTGTTACAATTTTCACTAAGGGATACGATATCTGAATCCAGATAACAATACGTGTCGTTTTCAATATCTGGAACAAAACGATAAAGCCCGGTTTTCAGATAAATACTTGCCTGATGGTGATCAAATTCTTCCGGTGTTTTTATATCCACAATCCGGTCATGCGAGGGTTGTATTTCATTGCGGCTGCTATCGGTAATAACCAGTATGGGAAATTTACTGAAATACCGTAAAAAACAAAGGCTGAAATTCAAGGTTTCAATATGCTTTTTAGCGCCGCAAACTACAAAAACAAAGTAATTCATTTGTTCATAAAAAGATAAAATTACAAAAAATAACAAGACAGAAATTTTTAAGCAGATAATTGTTAGATTTGTATTAGTAAAATTATTTTATTGGATATCAGTGCCAAATGAGTTCAACAAAAAAATATCGTATCCCGCAGAAAATTGCAAAACAATTTAATAAAATCAGGAGTAATCACCGATACCTGTGCCATGCTCCATTTTCTGCAATATCCATTGGTTACGACGGCCAGGTTGGGCCCTGCTGTTACACACTAATGCCCGACACCATTACAGGCAATGCATTTTATTCACCAGCCTGCACCCTGAAACAAATCTGGGAGGGAGAAGTTTTCGCTAAATACAGAAAGCTTATTCGTCGAGACAAACTGCCACCTTCCTGCAGCTTATGCAGAGAGAAACTTTTACAAAACAATTTTGATTCTGTAAAAATCCAGGAATTCGACCAATTAATGCCACAAAAAAAGTTCCCGGCATTGATAGAACTAAACATTGATAATACCTGCAACCTCGAATGTGTTATGTGTAGCAGTGTAAATTCTTCAAAAATTGCAGCCAGGTCCGGCATAAAAACACGCCAGCCTGATTCCGGGGCCTTGTTCCGGCAGTTGCAGGGATTCCTGCCTCACACGAAGGAAGTAATATTTTCGGGCGGGGAGCCTTTTATGTCGGAAATTTATTTCCGGATATGGGAAGAACTGATTTCAGTAAACCCGGGCTGTATCATAACGCTGAACACCAACGCAAGTTTTATCAGTTCCAGGGCAAAAGAAATTATCGAGCAGGGAAATTTTAAGTTTAACATTTCGATTGACAGTATTGTAAAAGAAACCTACGAAAAGATCCGTGTTAATTCGAAATTCGAAACATTTTCCCAAAATTTCGACTATTTATGCGACTATTCGGCACGCCATAACGTACCTGTTTCAGCGCCGGTATGCCCATTGACACTAAACTATAAAGAAATTCCGGGTTTAATAAAATTTTGCAACGGACACAGCGCCTATATGGTTTTTTTACACGTTTTTGGGGCACATTCCGTTGCCCTTAATGCGGCATCGGTTGAAATTTTAGAAGATGCGTTGCACATTTTTAATCAAACACCATTACCGGAAAACAATTCCGTGGAAAAACATAATGCGCTTCGTTTTAGGTCATTTATTGCCGAAGTAAAAAACTGGATTGACCAGGCAAAAATGAGAGAAGCCTTTATTAAAAATCTGGATTTGAATGCCGGAACTTTTCAAAAAAAATATGATGAATGGCAAAACAGGCTTTGCGCTGGATTGCTTGAAAAAAGCGACAAAGAAGTAATTCTTGATAAAACAAAATATGTTTTTGAAGAATTACCGGCATATTTTAAAAGTGAAATTTTCATAGCAACCCTTGATGATTATCCTCCAGAAACTTTTGTCCCAATCCTTAGAAAACTCCCCGCCCATGAAGTCGCGGAATTGTTCCGGATAATTTTTAATCAAAGGATTAATCCATAATTTTCAGCCGTTGGCCCAGGCCGATCACCGACTGCCAGATATCCCAGCTTTCGTCGCCCCAATGATGATAAATGTGCAAAAAAGCAGGAGAAAAAATGGTTTTATAATCGTCATAAGTAAAACCCCTTTCGGAATCCCATCGTGTTGCCGGGTTGTTGTAATCAGCAATGAAATTAAACCTGACCGGTAAGGATGGGTTTTTCTCAGTACCAAATTTAAAATTGGTAAGTACAAGTGTTCCCTGGTCATCATAATACTTGATGTTACCGTTGAAGGATTCATCCATGGTGGCCTGGTGCCAATAATCCATAAAATCTTTTGATCTCGGGCCAAAAAGGAAAACCCCTCCGTTCCAATGCCTGAAATTTTGTGGGATAGAGATGTTATACGTTTGATTCAGGTATTCCCGCAAATGCCCGCAATAAGGAAGTTCGGGTTTTATTACCTCCTTGTTTTTATTGATCCAATTATATCCATTATAATGCGCTCCTGTTTTTTTGAGGATTACTTTATTATAATAGTTGAAATCAAAACCAACGATATTTCCTGCTGAATCATACCAGCAATGTTCCGGACGTTTAAATGTGAAATTAAAGAAAGTAAATTCAGTTTTTCGGGAAAGATACCTTTGAAACAAATATTTTATGGCAGCAGGGCCGTTTGACAAAGGTTTCTTCTTTAATACTCGAAATTTATCTGACAGTTCATTTGCATTCCTGATGCAATCTTCAGAAGACCCCACTGTTGGCAGCATGTGAATTATTTCCCGATAAAGCGCTTTCTTCTTTTTAAAATTTTCAGCGCACCCACAATTCATTATCTGAGGGCTGAAAAAATCAATGCTGCAATGGTCTATGGCAAAAGTAACGGGTGCTTTAAAATGTTCAAAGACTTCATTAATACGTTCACTTACGGCAATGATATCGCTGTCCAGATAACAACAAACCTCGTTTTCCTTCAGGCCAAGGTATTTGGGAAGTTTTGTTTCAAGAAACAGATGGGCCTGATGGTTGTTTAAGTTTTCCGGAGTTTTAATATCGATCACTTTTTCATGCTCAATAACAGCTTCATTCCGGCTTTTATCCGTAACCACAAGTATCGGATACCTGCTGAAATACTTAAGGTAGCGAAGTGAAAAATTCAGTTGTTCTATATACTCAACCGCTCCACACACAACGTAAACAAAATAATTCATTGACCGGGTTTTGAAAAATTCTTTAGCAGTATTTTTATTTAATCTTTACTCTTTCTGAATTTTGATTTAAAAAAATCAAAAGTTTCATCTATAGCCTTTTCAGGCAATTCAACAATTATAATCATGATAATACTTCTGAAAAATGGAAATTTAAATTTGTTGAAAAACACATCCTCATTTAAATCAAGCCGTTTCAATACCATCAAGGTATGTTTCAGTTTGTTGTTAATACTGTCCGGAACCTTCTTGGTGTTATGTGTTTTTGAATAAAAATCAGTAAACGCCGATGTGAAATCTTTGGCAGAAATCATAGAAATGGTGTCGTTAAAAAATGGATCGGAAGAAGAGAGGATGTCTTTGTAATAAGGAGTTTTGAGTTCAAGTATTTTTTCATATTTTTTCAGCCAGACATAAGGGGCCTCTTTTTTGAGATTTGGTTTCGCAATTAATTGCAATCCGCTGCTTTTGTTACTATAAAGTATGATGGTTGAACTATCTCTTTTTTCGGGTAGTAAAAATGGGTTGATATAAAAATAAATATTGATACTATCCGCCATTAATAATAATTTCCGGGGGCACAAAACTCTTTAAAAGCCCCGGCTGTCGAGGGAACCGTATCTTGTAAGTTATACATAAACCCTCTGCCTTTTGTGCTTTGAATAACAAATGGAATATTTAATCTCCCCATAAAAGGGCTTTGCAGTTTAAGGCAGGCAAACAAATTAACCGTATTGCTATCCACGTTGGGATTATCAGCTGGAAATTCCAGCTCAGCACCCGGAGGCAATGTCATACAGCTTGTTTCCCAGTTTATATTTTCAACATCCCATGTTTCAACGATATTATTATCAGGGTCCGCGTAAAAGGAGGCGTATTTCTGAGGCATCAAGGTATTGAAAAAATTCATGGTGTTTTTTCCAAATACCGTTTTACAATTAGAATAATCTTGTTCAATCTCGCTTACCGATGCAATTTCATTTTTCCTTATGAAATAAATGTTGTTATCCGGGTCAAGCATTTTCCATTTATGGTTGTCAAAAACTTCACAAACCACATGTCCGCCCAGGTTTATGCACCGGCTTTCGAATCCCAGGCGAAGCAGGATGTTAGCCAGAACAGCGCTCCTGTTGCTGCAAATGCCGTATCCCAGTGAATTGATAAAAGTTCCGGGAGAAAACCCATTTTCATTTTTTAAAGAAATTTCATTACGATGGCTGCTATACATCACCACAAAATGAAAAGCATTGGATATAAATGTGTTGGTAAAAGGCAGGCTGTCAGTTTTCATGTCAATAATGTATGCCACCATCTCTGCCGGGGTAAACCAAAAACGATCATTTATGGAAAAACGAAAACTCAGGGATGTGTCAGATGTGTTAATCACGCGCATTCCCGGCATATGCAGACTATCCACAAAAAAACGTTGCTCAAATTGAAAACAATATTCCTCATTTTGTTTTTGAGATCTGGCCTGAAAAGAGGTAACAATAAAAAAAATTAAAAGCAATACCCTGACAACACCACGGAGAGAAGATTTGCCCTTCATTTTGCTAAGTTTTTCTTTAAATTTCTGATTCAAATGAGCAAAAGTTTTCATGAATGAAAAATATTTTTCAGGTAGGCGATATCCTTATTTTTTACAATTTTATTAATTAAAAAAATGCGTTCCTGCCGGGACAGTTGCTTAAAATGCGCCTGCAAATACGGGCTTACAGCCATATTCTTGTCAAACGGCGCCATTAGGTCTTCCAAGTCAGAAACCAGGCTTTTGTCTCCTGTCAGGATAACAAATTCGGCTAAAAACTTGTGTAATGCCATGGGTTGAAACTCCAGTTCAATCTTACCATTTTCCTCAGATAAAGCAAACAGTCCCCGGATGAAGTTTTGAAGATTTCTGAAATTTTCTGATTGATGAGGGTTGTCTGATCTTTGTAGTTTGAATCTTTCCAGTTCATTCGCAATTTTAGCAATAGCGGTAGAATGCAAATAACCGAAACTGAAATCAACAGGGTACATCACCGTATTAAAAAAAAGGATACACCTCAATGTATCGGCAAACTCAAAAATTGCAGGTATTTCCTGCCAATTCAATGGCATTGGGCAAAATGAAAGTGTCAGTGATTTCCCCTGCGATTGCATTACCTCATTGAATAGTCGTGTATGCTCCATGACTTTATTATAGTCGGCGCCTTTTCTGATTTTTTCATATAATGAAGGCGAAATTGCATCGATACTTACTCCCAAAAAAACATTTAGTTTATTCAACAGGCTTTCAATATTTCTGTTAAAAACTGTCCCATTGGTTTGTATGTGTACCTGACACTTCGGGTTGTTTTGAGCAAGGAACTCCCATATCCTGTAATAAGTGTTTATCAGAAAAGGTTCCCCGCCATAAAATCTCGATGTCAGCGTATCTGACAAATAAGGTTTAATATCTTCAAGAAATTTATCACCGTAAATTTCATTGTCTGCCTGCACATCAGTATGCAGATAACACATGATACAGTTCAAGTTGCAGAAATGCGATAATTCAAAATCTATTACTTCAGTATATTTTCCGGTGCTGCTTTTTTTGTATAAAGAAGAAATGCTTCCTCTGTAATTACCGCTGCTTATGTTATTAAGACAAGGCTGGCAACCAAATGCCAGGCTGTTGTTGTTCATGTGTTTTTGAAGCAGTTTCCTGTTGACAGATGTTAATGCATCATGAATGCTGACTTCCGGATAACATCCATAACTATATAGGTCAGCATGTGCACAACAGGGTTTTATCAATCCTTCCGGAGTAAAATACAGCCCTGTATATGGTGCATTACAGATTTTGCTATTCTTGAAAAGCCCGGTATTTTCAAAATACCCGCTCATCGTTTCAGGAGCAAAAGAAGGATGTATTTTATTCCGGAAAAGACTCATGTTCTATAATTATGGCTTGTTTTATAATAAATGGTTTAGCATCCGGCAGCATATTAAATTCAAAGTTAAGATATTTTATCTTATAGATTGTCTCGGGCTACATTGATTTGATATTTTTTTTAGTACTGGCATTAATTTTTATAACTTTGGATGTTATTGGTTGCATGATAACCGTGAAAAAATCCATACTGAATAAAGTTTTTCGGATCAATGAATGGCTGCTGGCCAAATTGTTGTTCAATCTTGCCATAGGATTGTTTTTATTATTAGTTGCAGACTCAGGAAGCAGGGCGATGTTTAAACCTGTAATGCTAATCATACTTTATATTACAAGCGTTGGCGCCTTCGGATATTTCATTAATGATTTATTTGATAGAAAAACAAACTTTAAATCAGGGCAGGATTGCAAAAAAGCAAAACTGCCATTAAGCGCCCGGATTTTAATTCCGGCAGCCTTGTTGGCAGCAGCCTCCTTCCCTTTTGTATTTTTATTAGAAAATCCCCGCAACTATCTTGTTTTTTTGTTCATTCATGTCATCCTGTTGTTTACATATTCGGTTCCTGGCATGAAAATAAAAAACAACGTGTTGGGCCTGTTTTGGGATGCCTTATATTCTTATGCGATGCCCGCTTTAATATGCTCGGAGATTGTTAGGCAATGTTACGTGATAAAGGATTTAACGATGGCTCAAACAATTTTTCCATTGGTTTGGTTACTGTTGCTTGGACTGCGAAGCATCATAAACCATCAGTTAAAAGACCTTTCCGTTGATACCCTGTCAGGCATAAAAACCTTTGTAATTGCTATCGGTAGTAAGGCCGCTTATAAAATGTCGCTAATAATTACCGCATTAGAAATTATTATTTTCGCCATAATAGTTGTTGCCGTCTTTGATGTTTTGTGGAAAATCGCCGCCCTTGCCCTGTTGTTTTTTACGATCATTGAGGCAATCTTCTTGCATACATCATTAAAAAAGATGTTCCATGATGGCAAGTTTTGGGCGGTACTCAACCATTTTTACGATTATTATCTTTTTATGGGGGTGATGTTCCTGATGGCTTGGCAATTAAATCCTTTGTACTTTCTCGTGCCTGTATTTTATTTTTTATACCGGCTGTCTTTTTTCAAATGGTTTTATTACCACGTAATTTTGTGGATTTATTATAAAACCCTCGGATTAATGGGCAGGTTCCGCAGATAAACCAGCGGTAAATAAATGACTTTATACAATAGGGGCATCTATATCGGCTGGTTTTTTAAAATACAGTTCCAACGGTTCCAGGATCTGAAAATGAAATCCTCCTTCAAAAATGTCGATGCCGTGGGTTTTTTCGAATGAAAGAACCGAGTCGTCGTTTGCCAGCGGAATTTTATTTCTGACGATATATTGTAATTCGAGGTCAAGGTTTCTGAGTATTTTTAGCGTACGGTTCAAATCGGGAAGATTGTAGGAATATGCCTTGTTCATGTTGGAAATAATTCGTTTCATCGCTCTTTTACGAACCGCATCCCCGGTTATTTCTTTGGCAAAATAATCTTTGATATAAAGATGCCCTTCCTTTTTTAATACGTTGTTGATGCCGGATAACACCAAAGCCGGGTTCAGGGCATGCCCAAAGGATTCCAGCATTATAACAAGGTCAAAACGTTCTTTTTCAAAATAACGGCCCAGCTCATGGTAGTCCACTTTAATAACTTCAATTTTATCGCTTAATGAATTCCTGATAATATTTTCTTTTGATATTTTTACCTGTTCTGAGGAATTGGTTATAGCTGTAATATGCACATCGAACTGGCGGGCGAAATATACTGCCGGCCCGCAAATGCCACAACCGGCATCAAGGATGTTCATGCCGTTTTTCAAATGGGCATTTTCAGCAATATGATTTAATAATTCCAATACATCTTTCGGGCGATGGGCCTGAATGATCTGTCCATAGCCCGATTGAAGATAATGTTCGGTCCACTCATCGTAGTATTTTTCGACCTTTGTTTTATTTTTATATGTTCTTACCATACAGCCTTTCGTAGAAATTTTAATACTGTTTTTTGTAGCGGCGTTTTTCATTCCAAATGCTTATTGCCGAAGCTTTTTTCCCGGTGACAGAGGCGGGGCCATTATAACAATCGGTACATTGTTTGGCAATGCAGGGCTTGAGTTTCTCACAAGCAGGGACACCGCCGGTAAAAAAGTTTCCGATTTTTTTCGGCAACGTAAAACACCTGCCTATGTCCCCATCTTGATCCAAACTGAAATACCTGCTCCCTGCTTCGCAATAATGACCGTAAAAATTCAGCTCATTGGTCGCAATTTTTAATTCTGTTTCATCAATGGCATATTTTTTTATCAAGGCAAGCTCGTTTTCCTGATAAGCATAAGGATACTGTTTATTATTATAAATCCCGCGGTATCCAAAAACCATGGTGTCGATGCCTTCTGATCCGAGCAGTGCAATATCGTTTTCGATGGTATCCAATAATGGCGGATAGGCAACAAGATTTGCTATGAGTTTGAAATTACGTTCCAGCAAATAGTGGCATTTCCTGATAAATTCCTTTTTTTCATGTTCATCATTCCTATAGTAATGGTGGTACGACGCGCTGATGTTAAACACTTTATCAGGCGGAATACTATCACCAAAACGATATAGTTCGCTGCTACTTAAATTGGTCGTTATTTGCAAAAAATGATGGGTACTCAATTCTTTGCAAACATCAACAAAATCAGGATATAAAAATGGTTCACCACCGGTGATTAAAATAAGCCATTGCTTCCCGGTACGCTCAAAAAACGAAGCTATTTCAGCTGGTGTATATACTTTTGGCGGGGTTGCTTTATTCACCGTTTCATAGTTGCTGCAATATGCACAACTAAAATTGCATTGCTGGGTTATTTCCCAGTTGATGCGATAAGAATATTGCTTTAAGTCAAAGGTATGTAGGTGTTTTTTGATCATTTACACTTTTCAGTTATGGCAATAATAATCCTTTAGTTTTCAAATACCTTTTTAGTAACGTATCCAGCATCCGGTTCTGAAAACCTATGAAATAATAATTATATGCGTAAAACAAGAGAAGGCCTTTGATGGACCTTGTTACAAACAAAGATTTAATCATTTTTACAACGCCTGGTTTTGAATAAATCCTAATATATTCTTCCAGTTTTTCTTTCGACAAATTAGGGTGTCGAAATGTGTTGGTAGCATGGTCGTACTTAATCCAGTCAGCAGGAAAATTTAAATATAACAACCGGTTTTCGTTTTTCAATGTTTCAAAAAGCCTTGTTCCCGGCAATGGTGTTAATATGGCATACGAAAACTCGTCAATATTCAGCTTCTTAAAAAAACGCAATCTTTTATTAATTATTTCTTCTGTATCTGTTTCAATTCCAATAATGCCTTTCCCCGACACTAATATCCCATATCGGTGTGATTGCTTTATTATCTGTTTATACTCCTCATAAATACTCTTGGTATTAGTAACATTTTTTTTGTTAAGTTGCTTTAAACCCAATTCCGAATCTGACTCAAATCCCACAAATACCATTCGTAATCCGCATTTAGCAGCAGCTTTAACCAGTTTTATGTTTTTATAAAATTCTACCGACACTGCAGCAAAAAACACTTTTTTAATTTTATGTTTCTGCAATTCTTTAAATAGGCACAACAAGTATTCATCATCATTGCCATAAAAATTATTGTCAATAATAAACACAAAAGGTTTTGGTGTTTTTTTTAATTCTTCAATAATAATTTTAATTGGCTTCCTTTTGTGTGGTTGAGGAAAGGGAACATGAATCCCACAAAAAGAACAATTATTATTACAGCCCCTTGAGGTTTCCAACGCATATGCAAAATATTTGTCAGCGAAGAACGATGTTGCAGGTTCAACAAATTCATACGTTTTATTATCGCCTATATAGAATTTCTCTAATGAATTGTTTTCAAAATCAGCCAAAACCTGCTGCCATACCGATTCAACATTGCCAATAACAACGCTGTCGCAAAATGCTGAGGCCTCCTCAGGCAGCGCAGAAACATGAATACCTCCCAGGATAACCGGCACTGATTTGTCTTTGAAAATAGTTGCAATTTCATAAGCGCGGTTCACATTATGGGTAGTGGTTATGCCCACAAGGTCGCAAACATATTCTTCAAGATTATCAACATTTTCGTCAATAAAAATAAGTTCATATTGAGGAGGTGTTAATCGGCCAATTATCGCAAAAATAAGCGGCGGAAAAAACCGAAATTCTGAACAAATGGTTTTAGAGCCAGGATTAATAATAAGAATTCGTTTTTTCATGGACAAGCCACACAATTTTCACAAATTTAGCAAGAATATATCAATTAACTAATAAGTTATAAGAACATTGGCTTAACAGACTTCTGATTTTGTAATCCAATATTAATTTTGTTTAGTAGCTTTGTCCGGAATAAAATTTTGTATGAAATATTTTTGGAGAAATAAAATCATATACTTCCTTCATATATATAAAACAGGGGGCACAACCTTGAACGATTTGCTATTTAAAAATTTTTCAAGCAATGAAATTGTAAACTTATATATTCCATACATCAGTACCGGACAACTTGGTGAAATATTTAAGGTTCGTGATAACCTGCAAATATCCGGAAAAACAAAGATTATATATGGGCATTATGCATACGGGATTCATTACAAATATTCGCACCTGCCTTACACATACATGTGTTATGTGCGCGATCCTTTCACAAGGTTGGTATCAACCTATTATCACCTTTTGCGTATGGACCCGGATTGGCAATTTCAAATACTTAGCCGCTTAAGCCCTAAATATCCGTCATTGGAGCATGTGATTGAAAATTTGCCGGGTTTTAATGAATATGCTGATTTTAAAGGTTTGCAGAATCAGCAATGCATGTTTATTACAGGCGAAACCCCTGCTGTTATTGAGAAAGATCAGGTTTATTATGCTAAAATGGCGATTGATAATTTGGATAGAGATTTTAGTTTTATTGGATTGCAGGAAGAATTTGAGGAATCGTTGCAAAGGATAAAAAAGATACTTAAACTCAAAACTACTGAATATGCTTATAAAAATCTTGGGACCAATAAACCTGAAAGCATTGAAAATCTAAAAAACCTCAAAGAAATAGTGTATGAAAAAAGCAGGGCAGACTGTTTGATTTACGAATATGCAAAAAAACGCTTTTATTCATAAATAGTCATCTGGCAATAGATACCCCTTTCCTGAATAAAATCTCTTAACATCAACATATTTTTTTGAGTAGTTTCAGCATCAATTTTTGGGGAAAGTTGATGGCTGTATGCGTCACCAGACTCATAATACCGCAATAAATTGATATGCCCAAAAAATTTTCTGTCAATTAGTTTTTTCAGAGCTTCGATATCTGCGTCGGTTTCTCCGGGGAACCCGATAATAAAATGAGTCGAAAGTCTTAATTCGCCTGACAGATCCTTAAGTTTCTCAAAAACAGGAACCACTTGCTCCATATGATGCTTTCGCCTCATAGCATCCAGCATGCCATTTGATGCGGCCTGCAAAGGAACGATTAACTCCACTATGCGCCCTGATCCAACTAATTTCAGAATGATAGTTTCATATTTAATGAGCCATTGAGGATGCAAATTATCAATTACCCATTTAATATTTTTGTTTTTTGGAGTTTTACTGTCCAGGTCGAGCAATAACATAGCAAAAGAACTTCCTGAATCGAAGCCATAAGCGCCGGTATCATCCCCGTTGAAAATAATCACGTTATTTCGCTTAGTCAAAGCATCGGTATAGTTTCGGATAATTTCTTCATGCGAATAGCTTTTTAAAGGGCCCAACGCTTTCCGCACAGAGCAATAGCTACATGCGTTGGGACAGCCTTTGCCGGTAATAATTATTTGTGGCAGATCGTTGCGAATAAAAAATTTGTGTTCCTGATGTAATCTGAATTCATCAAGATAAGGCTTCGCATAGTCCAGGCTTTTGTGGCTTTCTGTGGGCAAAAGTATTTGGTTGAATTTTACGTTAAAATCCGGAAACAATGTGTCAATAGTTTCAAGTGAGTGTGTAGCCAGCATTTCGCCCGTAAAAAATTCACTTATTTTATTTTTGCTTAATTCAGGTGAGCATCCCAGGATGATAATTCGCTGACGGTTGTTATTGATGCTTTTAATAAATTGAAGTGTTGTTTTGTCAGTTGCATAGATAATAGAGCAACCAAAAACACAAACCACATCAGCATTTTTAAGCTCTGAAGGCCGGGCTCCATTTGCTAAAAACCACCGGTGCAGCTTTTGAGCTTCAATGCCTCGCATGGTGCAACCAAATACTTTGATATAAAATTTATTCATGGTCTGCTACATATCAAAATGCAAAATATTCCAATTCCATTTTGGAAAAACAGGCCCGATAAATTTGGGCAGGCAGCCCGCGGCCTGTTTAAAAGAATCAAGCTCAGTTGTTGGTCTTACCAATTTGACATGTAGAAATTTCTTATAAGCAAATACCACTTCTTTAAAATTCTTAGTAATACTTACCCCTATCTCCAGGTTAATGTCATTGAAAAAATCAGCTGGGATCCTGGTTTTTGCGATATAATTACCTTTAGCAGTAAACTGCCTGATATCTTCAGACGAGTTCAAAGAATGAACATAAAGGATTATTGAGTTCAGGTAACTAAAGGTAAATCCAATATCGAAAAAGTCAATGTCTTTCTGCTTATAATATTCAAGAGATAATTCAATTTCATCGCTGGTCAGCATTTCCGCATCAGGATCTTTATTTACTGCGCATATTTGTATTTTTTTAATCCTGATGTCCTCACTGATAGAGGAATAGTCTGCAGCATCAAACTCCACTGTTTTTTTATCCGCATAATGAATAACCTGACTCGACATATTTTCATCAAACAAGGTATTGCTCACCATAGCATCTTTTAAATAGATATTCAGGCTCTCGGACTGGCTATCCGATTTCAACAATCCTTTTTCCAAATAAAGAACCCTGGTGCTGATCCTGATAATGTCATTAAGATTATGGCTAACCAATAAAACCGTTTTTCCTTTTCGTATCAGGTCGTCAATTCTTTCATAACATTTTTGCTGAAAGGCAATATCTCCTGTGCTTAAAGTTTCGTCGAACAACAAAATATCTGCATTAAGATTTGCAACGACTGAAAACGCTAATCTCAGATACATGCCGCTGGAATAATACTTTACAGGAGTGTCAATGAAATTACCAATACCGGAAAAATCATGTATGTCCCGTAAATTTTCATCTATCACCTTTTTTGAAATCCCGATCATGGCTCCGCTCAGATACACATTTTCACGTCCGGTAAGTTCAGGGTGGAATCCCATGCCGATCTCAAGCACAGAGGCAACGGTTCCATTGATCTCTACTTTTCCTTCGGAAGGTTCAACCACCTCGGCAAGAATCTTTAACAATGTACTTTTTCCCGCTCCGTTTCGGCCAATAATACCAACAGATTCACCTTTATGTATAGTTAGGCTGATATTTTTCAAGGCATAGAAATCCTCACTTTTACCAGGATGTTTGCGCGTAAAAATATCTTTGATCCGCTCCCCTATGCTTAAACCAAACTTCTTCTGAGACAAATTATATTTTTTGCTCAGGCCGGTTATTCGTATGGCAATGTGGTCTTCCATTCTTGACTATATTATATCAGCCATAATTCCTTCAACCCTGCGGAAATAATATAAGCCGGAAATAAAAAGTAAGCCGGCAGGAACGATCCCGAATAAATAGTTTATAGAGAGAGGCATATCGAAAAGGCACCAACGATACAAAGCGATCACGCCGGCCATCGGATTAAAAAAAATAAAATAATGGTAAGCGGGTGGTATCATGGCCGTTTCGAAAAACACAGGTGTCACAAATACCCCAAAACCGATCAAATAAGGAATGAAATGTGAAACATCGCGATAGCGAATGGTAAGTGCACTCAGCCAAATGGCAACACTCAATCCTGTGATAATATTTAAAAGAATGCAGACAGGAAGCAGTAAAACATTTATGGAAAAAGGGCATGCGAAGAATATCATTAAAAAGATGAATACAACGAACCAAATCAGATGATCAATCAGGCCTACTAAGGTTTTGTAAAAAGGTAAAATCAATTTGGGGAAATATACTTTTTTAATAATGTTTTGAGATTGTATCAAGGCTGTACCTGCATTATTAACAATGTATGAAAAATAATACCAGGCCATCATACCCGGGAACGCATAAATAATATAAGGGATGCCGGGCACCTGCATCTTCATGATTTTTCCGAAAAAAAGATTTATTATCAATGCCGCAGTTACTGCCTGTATGAAACTCCAGACGACACCAAGCTTTGTCTGGGCATACTGTGTGCGTATATCTCTGCCGGCAAATGCCACCATAAGCGTTCGATATTTCCAGAGCTTTCTAAAATTCAGCTTATGCTTGTTAGCGGAATAAGCCGTTATTATCTTTGTTTCAGGCAATAATATATATTTTACAGGCAAAGTTAAAAAAAAACAGAAAGGTTTACTATTAAATCATCCACTTTCTGAACCATAATTCAAAAACTGTAATCTTCCAAAGCCGCCAATGATCTTTTTGCTCAAAAAGAGTTTGAAGGTATTTGGCATTAATTAGTTGCTGAGTCACCAACTGCCCGTTTAACAAGTACTTTTTATAAAAATCCAGGTTTTGATAATAGGAATCAGGCCCGGTAAATCCCTGCTTTGGGCGGTTCAGGATGGCACGCGGAATACCGCTTTTTTTCAGGATCAAATATAAAAGGACCTTTTGCTTTTTTGCATCAAAATACATCGAGGGATCAAGGCTGAGCATAAATTCTGAAACATCTTTTGATAAAAATGGCACACGCACCTCGAGGGAATTAGCCATGCCGGCACGATCCATTTTTGTCAAAACAAGTTCTCCCATAAAGGTTTTCAGGTCGAGCAGCTGGAAACGTTTGGGGACGGGAATTTGTTCGTTAAAATAGTGCTTATAAAACCACGCAGCATCTTCCGGGATGGATTTGTGCAAGTCCTTGTTTAAAAGCAATCCCAGTTGGGTTTTATCAAACAAACCCATGGCCATGGCACGGGAATAGCTCTCAACATCAAAATGATTTTCGGGTAATTCCCATCCGTATTTTTTTGAATTTCTGATTTGTTTTTTTGTAACCGGCCACAGAAAATCCCGATGCCAGGTATATCCGGCAAAAAGTTCGTCGGCGCCTTCGCCCGATAAAACGGCTTTATTTTGCTCCGCAGCAAACTTGCTGACAAAATAGGCCGGGATAATTGAAATGTCAGCAACAGGCTCATCATAGAAATACAATAATTCAGGGAGAATGTTCAATGAATCGCTGTCCAGGATTGTGTTATGATGCCGTGTTTTGAATTTATCCGCAACGACCTGTGCATAGTGGTGTTCGCTTTCATCCCAATTTTTGAATCCAACAGAAAATGTATTTAAACCTTGTTCCACTTCCGAAAAATATTTGACCATGGTGGAAGAATCGTATCCTCCACTGAGCAATGAACCAACCGGGACATCGCTTCGTACATGAGTTTTTACCGAATTGTGCAAAAGTCCATCTATGCGGGCGAGGACATCCTTTTGTTTCATTTTTACACTTCCTGTTTGCAGTTTATAATAGCAGTAACTTTTATAATCCGAAGGAGATGAAAATTCGATGAAATGCGCCGGAGGCACTTTGTAAATATTTTTAAATATGGTACCTGGCGACGGCACATAACGATAAATAAAGAAATTGCACATGGCGGTGTGATCAAGTTCCCTGCTTACCTTTTTATCTTCAATGATGGCTTTTATTTCAGATGCCACTATCAAATCGCCATCCGGGCCGGTATAATAATAAAGTGGTTTAATTCCAAACCTGTCGCGCGCAAGGATAAGTTTGTTTTTACGCTTGTCCCATAAGGCAAAGGCAAACATACCGTCGACCTGCTCCAGCATATGCATGCCCCATTCTTCGTAGGCATGAATAAGTACTTCCGAATCGGTAGCGGATAAAAAACGGTGTCCTTTCTGCACCAGTTGATGGCGTATTTCAAGATAGTTATAAATTTCTCCGTTGACCGTTAACCAGACATTTTTTTCTTCATTACACATGGGCTGAGCGCCGGTTTCCGACAGATCGAGAAAAGACAGCCTGCGGTGCCCAAGGGCCAGATTTATGTCCGGGTCGAAAAAAGAACCAAAACCATCGGGGCCGCGGTGTATGAGCGTATCACGCATCCGAAGGAAAAGTTCCCTGTCGATTTTCTGGTTACTGCTCCAGCGTCCAATGATTCCGCACATGGTTTGGCAATTATTTTATGGTTTAGCTGTTTTTAAATGTTGGATATGATTGAATTCGGCGAACCATTGTAAGAAGTCTTTGACACCATCGTACAAGGTGATTTTTGGATGAAAATTTAAAAGATTTTTTGCTTTTGTATTGTCGGCCCAGGTGATGTCCGACTCTCCCCGAATGGCATTACTGAATTCAAGTTTGATTTTTTCGCCTGTGATATTTTCGAAGATGCTTATAACATCCATGATAGATGCCGGGCTTCCGTATCCAAGATTAAACAGGTCATAGTTCCTGCCTGAATAACTCAGTGCGTTTATTATTCCATCGGCAATATCGCTTACATGAGTAAAATCGCGCACCGCCGAACCGTTTCCAAATATTTTCAGCGGCTGTCCGCTATATAAGCTTTTGGCAATGCTAGTCATCATAAGATCAGGGCGCAACCTGGGGCCATACACCGAGAAAAGCCGCAAGGAAATAAAAGTCAGATCATGCTTTTCTGAACATTTTTTTCCGATGTATTCTGACTGCATCTTAGATATGGCATAAGGATTCAAAGGCGCTAATCCGGTCTGATCTTCCCGGAACGGGACCTGCTTAGAATTCCCGTAAATGCTGGATGAAGAAGTGAATATAAATCTGGATATTTTCAGCTGAACAGCAAGTTCAATAGCTTTTGTCAAACTACGGGTGTTATTCTCTTCATATCCTGCAGGATATAATATTGAATTTCGCACACCGGCTTTAGCTGCCAAATGTATAATGGCAAAGATGCCAGCAGGTAAAACCTTTAACAGAAAATCCGTATTGCACACATCCGATTCAATAAAAGTATAACCGGGACGTGCTAACGCCCGGGAAATATTACTTCGTTTTATTGCCGGTTCGTAAAAATCATCAAAATTATCGACAGCAATTACATGATACCCTTTGTCAAGAAGCGTATCCGCCAAATTACTCCCGATAAAACCGGCCCCGCCTGTTACAAGTATCGTTTCCATAAAATTTGTATAAAAATAGAAAATAAAAACAGAAAATGAAAAAGATAGCTATAATTTATTAATTTTAAGTTTTAGTATTAACCGGGTTACATAATAAGAACATTGTCGACAGAACATAATATAAGAATCAACGGCTTATGGATAGGTAAAAACTTATCGGCCATGGAGCTTTTGTGTATAAAATCATTTCTGGCCAACGGCCACGAATTTCACTTATGGGTTTATGAACCTCTTGAAACCCCGTTACCTGAAAAAGTAATTATAGAAGATGCCTCAAAAATAATTCCGCGCGATCAGGTTTTTTGTTATAAATATTCCAATCAGTTTGGGCATGGGAAAGGAAGTTATGCGGGTTTTTCCGATATTTTTCGTTACAAGTTGCTTTATGAGCAAGGCGGCTGGTGGGTGGATATGGACGTAACCTGTTTAAAACATTTTGATTTTGAGAGCCCTTATGTTTTCAGGGTTCATCACGATTTGCCCGTGGTGGGAAATATCATGAAATGCCCTGCCGGCTCTGAATTAATGAAACGCTGTTACGAACAGGCGTCATCACAAATTGATGAAAACAATACCGACTGGCATAAACCCATCCAGATCCTTAATGATCATATTAAAGAGTTAGGATTATCAGGTTATGTAAGGCAGTTTTCAAATCACGACAAATGGAATGATGTGAGGAAGATGCTTTACAGGAATGTCCAAATACCTGATGAATGGTATGCGATTCATTGGATCAATGAAGAGTGGCGAAGAAACAACATGAGTAAAAATGAATTTTACAAAGGCTCGGCCCTCGCCATGTTGTATGAAAAATATATGGGAAATGATAACGGGGTTATCGTCCGCATGCCTTTTTTCAATAAGCTAAAACTAACATTTATCGGCGCGGCATTTATTCAGGTAAAAGCACGTATTAAAGGCTTTTTATCGTAGCGGTTAATTTCTTAAACGCATTTTCATACTGCTGGACAATATTCGACCAGTCGTATGATAATTGGAATTCTTTGGTTGTGTTTGGATCAACTTTGAATTGTTTCAGGAACTTATCAAAATAAAATGCTTCAAGCTTTTCGGCAAGGATGACAGGGTTAGAAACAGGGATAATTTCGCCGTTCACGCCATCAATAATTAAATCTGTGTTCATTCCTACGGGCGTACAAAAAACATAAGTACCAGATGCCAGCGCCTCCATAATGGAAATAGACATGGCCTCATGGATAGAGGTTTGAACAAATGCCGCCGAAGAGCGGTATTCTTCAGCGAGTTTTTGCTTGCTCGCCCAGCCTGCAAACCTTACAAATCGTGAAAGTTGGCATTTAAGGACAAACTCCTCCATACTTTTTCGCAACGGGCCATCCCCAAAAATAGTCACGCTAAAGTTGATATTCTTTTCTGACAATATTTTTAATGCGTTTAAAAAAATGAACGGATCTTTCTGTTTTACCAGCCTTCCCGAAAAAATAATTTTAAATTGTGTAAAAATTCCATCAGTAGCCGGAAAAAAAAGTTTGGTGTCACAACCGTTCGGAATAACAATGTTTTTTAACACCTGGCCGGATCCAAGGAAGCGATCTATATTGGTTTTCATTTCCCCGGTCTGAACAAAATTCAGTTCGGATTTTTTACAGATATTTTTAATAACAGGAAATAAAAACAAATGATACCATAACATCTCTTTTTTGCAAAACCAGGGTATATCATGCCCGTGAGAAATGATGGTATACGGTAAATTAAATTGATTTTTTATGTAACGAGCAACCAATCCGCCTGGCACGGCAAAATTTGCAAAACACAGATCAAAAGAATTTTCAGTCAGGTTTTTTTTGAGAAAATGCTTGCTGAAATTCACCCATGAAAGCATTTCAAAAACGTTGGAACGGTATGTGAATTTTCGTTTTGATTTGAGCCTGATAATTTTAAGGTTATTGATTATTTCTGTTTCGGGCAGGTTTTCATACCATGTAGTTACAACGGTTATCTCATGCCCCAAACGTGCAAGGCCCTCTGAAATCTGCTGAGTAATAACACCTGCACCTCCACCCAATGGCGGATATTCATAATTAAGAACCAGTATTTTCATTCGGGTATGTCAATATTACCTGCATCGTTTATTAAATAAATCGGGCGGTTTTTTGTTTCATTAAATATTTTCCCGATATACTCCCCGATGATCCAGATAAGTATGAACAGAAAACCGATCAGCGTATAGTTGATGACGGCCATCCATTCAAGTAATTTATAAAACTGGTCGTTTATCAAAAAATTCAATAGCAGATAAAAAAAGAATATGATACCGGTGAAAATAATGAAAATACCCAGGATAAGCCCCAGCCGTAAAGGAGCAAGAGAAAATCCAAGAATTCCATTCATGCCTAACCGAACCATTTTAAGCATGCTGAACCCGGTTTTACCACGCAAACGCAAAGGCCGCTCATAATCAATTATCGCATATTCATACCCAAGCCAGGGGACCATTCCTCTCAGGTACCTTGATTTCTCGCGCATGTTTTTCAAAACTTTATGGACTTTTTTGTCAAGCAGCCTGAAATCGCCGATATTTCCATGAATTTTAAACTCGGAGAATTTGTAAAGGAGTTTATAATAAATTTTTGCGGAGATTCTTTTAAAGAATCCATCCCGCCTTTCTTTGCGGCGTGTGTATACAATCTGGTTCCCTTCCTGCCATTTTTTTATCATCTCAGGAATAAGTTCCGGGGGGTCCTGCAAATCAGCATCCATGGTAATTACAACATCCCCATCGGCATAATCAAGGCCGGCAGTCATCGCAACCTGATGCCCAAAATTCCGGGTCAGGTTGATATATTTTACCCGCTTGTCTTTTGCAGCAAGGTCTTTCAATATCTTATAGGATTGATCATTACTACCGTCATTGACAAATAAAAATTCAAGATCAAAATCAAATTCTTTTAGTTGTACAAGTATCTTTTCATAAACAGGGATGATATTATCCTGTTCATTATATACCGGTAAAACAATTGAGATTTTCATTTATGATTTTTATCTTATAATTCTTAATTCAAAAATAGTTAAAAAAATGAGTTTATAAAAAAAAATTGCCCCCACATTCGTCTCAATTCGATTTATTAACCAACATGTTACTTATTTGATTTTGCCCAGTTCAGGTTGTTTTTTGCCAACTCATAGTCCGGCCTTATTTTCAATGCTTTTTCGCAAGCCTCTACACCCTTATCCCACATTTTCAGGGCATTGTATGCCGAACAGATGTTATTATAAGCCTCGGCGTAATCAGGCTTCAGTTTTAACGCTTCATTACAGGCATCTATGCATTGCTGGTATTCACCCCGGTTATAAAACTGCAAACTCAGGTCCAGAAAATTTTCCGGAGTGGGGTGCTGACGGGCGTATATGACCGCTTTATCTATATTTGAAATTCTTGTTTTGCTTAAATCCAAATATTTTAATGCAACCGAATCGTTGGGAACAATGGTCAGGGTATGTTGTGAGATAGAATCCAGTTTATCCCATTGTTCCAAAGCATGATAAATACTCATCATCTGGTAAAGCCCCTGCATATAAAAAGGATTTATTTGAAGGCCTTTTTCAGCCATGGCCCTGGCTTCACTCAGGCGGTTGTACTGCATCAAAAACTTTGCATAATAGTAATAACCTTCGTTATAGTTCGGATCGTATTGTAAGGCTTTTCTAAAATATTCTTCCGCTTCCACCGGCTTTCCCATCGCACCTTTCAGTATCCCGAGGTTTATATGCAACCTTGAATAATAAGGCGTATAAACAAGCGCTTTTTCAAAATATTCAGAAGCCACAGTGTAATTTCCTTTGGTCATTTGAGATAAGCCATAATTCATCAGTCCCCGGCCATTTTGAGGGCTTTTCTTTGTGACATCCAGCCAAAGTGTTTCTTCGTCTTTCCAGACCTTATTTCTTTGAAAGGCGCCATAAGCATACCCCGATAAAATTAAAAAAGCAACGACCCAAATCAGCGCCTGGTATTTTTTTCCTTTAAGGATGATTTTTTCATATTTAATCAAAACGAGGCCCAGCGCATAAACCACACTGAATGCCAGCCCGATGAACGGAAAAAAGATCCGGTGATCATTCAATACCTCTGTGAGCGGAATAACGGATGTGGGAATTAAAGCTACAGCAAACCAAATCAACCCAAAAGATATTGGCCTGTATTCAGGCTTTTTCGAAGTTTTTATAATTGTAAAAATCAATAAGAAAATAAAGATAAGCCCGGTAATGATCCGGTCGTCAAAAACATTGGGCAAAACAGTCAGGTCGGTATCTGCGCTGAGGTTAACCGGTAAAAAGAAGGTGTAAAAATAATGAACCCACACAAATGCCTGCGTAAGCCAATAAGGAACCAGCGGGTTTGAAATATTCTGAGCCACCTGTGGGGGTATTTTTGATAAGGCATAAACCTGTAATAGTATCAGAATAATCAAAATCGGTAAAATTACCGCTACCGTTTTATAAAATGTTTTAAAATTTTTACGCTTGAAAAGATCCTGTATAGAAAGGTTTTTCTCAAAAAACAGTATGTAAAAAAACAAAATTACCGGCAGGACTAACACGATTTCTTTTATCCCGATACAAATTATTGCTGGCAGAATATAGATTCCCCATTTTCGCAACTTCGGGAACAACACAAAAAGTGCCAGCGATGCCACAATGCACAAGGCAGACAACACATCTGAACGGGAAATAATATAATTAATGGTTTCGGCATTGGCCGTATGGAAAGCATAAAGCGCTGTAGCAAGCAGTGCGATGTATCCCGTCCATTTATGATTCAGCGATTTACCGGCAATTTTGTTATAAACAAAAAACAACAATATACAAAGCATCATGTACCAAATGAACGTTGATAAATGAAAATAGAAAGGATTTAATCCGCCGCCCATCGCGTAATCAATGGCTAGACTTGTCGTAACCACGGGCCGGTAACCCCAGTGTGACTGCAGGGAACTGAATGTTTTGATGTCTTTAAAAAAAAGTGGAATATTATCCAGGCTGGTGATATAAGGGTTATTTTCGATGGTATGAGAATCATCAAAATGAAATCCGTTATGAAAATGATTCGAGTATGTGATAACCAGGCCAACCGCAAAAAGTATGGCAAGCACAATAATTCGTGACCGTATACTCTTCATAATAGTATTTATTAAAATCACAGTAAAAATAACTATTTTCCAATTCATTTAAAATTTTTTATGGTAAGAAAAACCTCATCCGGTATATTACTGTTGATCGCCTATGGCTTGTGTATCTCTTTAAACAGGCAGGCCCGCTAAAAAAGGCCTTTTTTGTTCACTGATATTTTAAAAATAAATACCTTTACAAACAAGATGAGTCCTACTTTTCAGAAAAACCATTCCGCAGATCAGATAACGACACAGGATAATACATATACTGAACGTCTTTTCGATAAACAATATGTATGGTGGAAAAGGATGCTGGATGTGCAACGGCCTTACCGCAGGCATTTACGGCGCCTGAAACCCGGATTTATCCTCGATATCGGTTGTGGCATCGGGAGAAACCTCATCCATATAAATGGAAACGGGGTGGGTATTGATCACAACCGCTCTTCTGTGGAAATGGCCCGGGCAAAAGGGTTGTCGGCCTTCACCGCGGAAGAATTTCACACCTCGGCGTTTAATGTTCCCGAACGGTTTGATACCATATTGCTGGCACATGTGGCCGAGCATATGACCAAAGACGAGGTTGTAAAACTTCTGAATACATACATTCACTTGCTTAAACCACAAGGGCGGGTCATGATCATCACACCCCAGGAATCGGGTTACCGCTCAGATCAGACCCATGTTCAATTCATGGATTTCAGCACGCTCAATAATATTATTCAATTGATTGGGGCCACGCCCATAAAACATTATTCCTTCCCTTTTCCAAGAATATTCGGGCGATTTTTCAAATACAATGAATTTGTCAGTATCGCTGAAAAAAAATAGTATAATTAAACCCAGATTAGGCGATAGGAACGTAGTGAACTATTGAGTAGCGCGCAGGATTGTGCGTTGAATCTGCCCGTCCCGCACACGAAGTGTCGGGAGGGAACCCCTGCCTGCATGGCGCAGTCAGGCAGGCCGACTTAGTAA
>Ga0209099_1000038_pt1 | contig 148017 bp, 200 predicted proteins | sample AD_JPNHW2_MetaG_FD_184430 | JGI IMG/M metagenome (GOLD analysis project Ga0209099, IMG submission 184430) | Active sludge microbial communities of municipal wastewater-treating anaerobic digesters from Japan - AD_JPNHW2_MetaG (SPAdes) (version 2) | ecosystem: Engineered > Bioreactor >...
TAGAAGGAATAGAAAAACTAGTTAATTTAAAAATATTATATTGTTATAATAATCAATTAACTTCATTAGAAGGAATAGAAAAACTAGTCAATTTAGAAATATTAGATTGTTCTAGTAATCAATTAACATCATTAGAAGGAATAGAAAAACTAGTTAATTTAAAAACATTATATTGTCATCATAATCGATTAACTTCATTAAAAGGAATAGAAAAACTAGTTAATTTAAAAACATTATATTGTCATCATAATCGATTAACTTCATTAAAAGGAATAGAAAAACTAGTCAATTTAGAAATATTAGATTGTTATAATAATCAATTAACTTCATTAGAAGGAATAGAAAAACTAGTCAATTTAAAAACATTATATTGTCATCATAATCGATTAACTTCATTAGAAGGAATAGAAAAACTAGTTAATTTAAAAATATTAAGTTGTTCTTATAATCAATTAACTTCATTAGAAGGAATAGAAAAACTAGTTAATTTAGAAATATTATATTGTTATAATAATCAATTAACTTCATTAAAAGGAATAGAAAAACTAGTCAATTTAAAAACATTATATTGTCATCATAATCGATTAACTTCACTAGAAGGAATAGAAAAACTAGTTAATCTAAAAACATTAAGTTGTTCTAATAATGATTTTTCCAAAGAATATATAAAATATTTAAAAAATTATTGTCTAAAAAATAAAATAAAATTAATATGATTAAAAAATATAATCAATATATTAAAGAATCAAGAGAAGATATTGATCCTTATGGCGAAGAAATCTGGGAGGAAGTACCTAGAATCATAGAAATCGCTTTTAAACAAGGAAAACCACTGGACAAAATAACTGAATTAAATTGTTCTAATAATCAATTAACTTCATTAGAAGGAATAAAAAAACTAGTTAATTTAAAATTATTAGATTGTTTTAATAATCAATTAACTTCATTAGAAGGAATAGAAAAACTAGTCAATTTAGAAATATTATATTGTTATAATAATCAATTAACTTCATTAGAAGGAATAGAAAAACTAGTTAATTTAAAAGAATTATATTGTTCTGATAATAAATTAACTTCATTAGAAGGAATAGAAAAACTAGTTAATTTAGAACGATTATATTGTTCTGATAATAAATTAACTTCATTAGAAGGAATAGAAAAACTAGTTAATTTAGAACGATTATATTGTTCTGATAATAAATTAACTTCATTAGAAGGAATAGAAAAACTAGTTGATCTAAAAATATTAAGTTGTTATAATAATCAATTAACTTCATTAGAAGGAATAGAAAAACTAGTTAATTTAAAAGGATTATGGTGTTATAATAATCAATTAACTTCATTAGAAGGAATAGAAAAACTAGTCAATTTAGAAATATTAGATTGTTATAATAATGATTTTTCCAAAGAATATTTGGAATATTTAAAAGATTATTGTCTAAAAAATAAAATAAAATTAATATGATTAAAAAATATAATCAATATATTAAAGAATCAAGAGAAGATATTGATAAATTTCGCCTTCTCTGTAATCTTTCACAACAGAAATGACCAAAATAATTTTTGAATGGTTAAGAAAGGTCGGAAAGGCGAAAGTAAATTGGAGAGTCGAGTTAAAAAGATTCGTCGCTAATATATATGATGAACTTGATTATATGTATTCTAATAGAAGATTTATTTGGCAGGATATGCATTTACCAGGGCCACATCCATCAGACAAATCAACATATCAAAATGTTGTCGTGGCGATTGACACATCGGGTTCGATTTCAGATGATAGTTTAAATAAATTTGCCGCGGAATTATTGAAATTATTTAAACTTTATAGTGTATTGAATTGTTATGTAATATGGTGTGATAATGACATTACATCTGTTCAAATATTCGAAAAAGCGGATAAGAGTTTTAAAATAGATAAACTTAAACCAAAAGGTGGAGGCGGAACAAGTTTTAAACCGCCATTTAAATGGGTTCAAAATAACATATTGAAAAAAGGCAAAATCCCTGCTTTTATGGTTTATTTCACAGATGCTTATGGTGATGCACCAAATATAGGTGAATATTCTATAAAATCATATGCTAATAGAGTATTGTGGGTAATAACTAATAACGATCAAGCTTCAAATATTAAATTTGGAAAAAGAATATTTATAGATAAAATACTCGAATGACTTGGTAATTTTGGTAATTCAATTAATTTATTACTATAACACCATAATATTTCTAATGTATCTGGTAAATCAGGTAATTCAATTAAATTTTGATTAGATAAATTTAAAAAAGTAATTACGTTTTCAAATAGTTTATATTTTTTAATGTATTTCACAAGTTATATTTTTTTGCTAAATATGGTCAATTTTTTCTTATTCTTATATATTATTTTTTTTATGATAAACTTTTTATATATTTGTATATAATAATAATTAATGAAAGAATTAGATATTTATACAGATTGTTCTGGATCTTTAAATGATTTTGGTATATCTATTGTTGTCATTGACAACGATGAAGAAAGTATTCAAAATTACAAAACAAATACAGAGTCTTTAAACCATGAATTTAAAACTTTAGATGAATGTGGTAGTACCACAATCGGCGAATTATATGCTATATACAAATCGTTATCTAATCTTATGGTAAAGAAAGAAATAAAAAATCATATTAAAATCTATACCGATAATGAAAGTATTTTTATGTTATTAAATGGTGTATCTAAATTAAGAAATTGGAAAAAAAATAAAGACAATGACTCATTATTACACATCTTATATTCAAGATGCATGCGCGTTTTAAATGAACATAAAAATATCGAAGTTCTTTTTATAAAATCTCATATAGGTATATATGGCAATGAAGTAGCAAATATTTATGCCCAGTCGATTAGAAATGATGGGTTAGAATATAAAAAAGGTAAAAAAAAATATAATGTTCCGCCTTTAGATAGAGTTAATAGTTTTATTTCAATTTTTAAAAAATTATCTTAAAATTTTTTTATTTAAATAAATATTTGTAATTTTGTAATGTAATATAAAAAATATAAAAACTATGAAAACAAAAATTAAATTGAAGAAACGTAATATCGATTTTATGATCTGTACACTTACAGAAAAAGTAATATTTGAAGATATTTCTAAAAAAGAAAGGAAAACAATAAAAAATATTCTCAAAAAACTCGGAGATTATGAAGATCTGTAAAGTTTGTGGGAATTTTATTCCGGAAGGAAGAATTAAAGCTATACCAAATACACAAACATGTATTGATTGTTCAGACACTGATAAAAAAAAGGATTTCACAGTCATTACAGGTAAAACAACATATTCTGAAATAGATATTGTTGATGATCATATATATAATGTTCTTAATAATTTTGATAGAAAAAAATATTCAGAAATTAATTAAAATAATTTTTTATTTCAAAAACTTTTTATAATTTTGTAATATAATTAAAAAATAATAAAAAGGAATAAAAATGGAAAAAATTGACATTTTTAATATAATATATAAAAATATGAAAAACATGAATCACAAATATTATAATGATTGTATTATTAATGATAAGCTAAAAATGCTGATTGGATGAACTATGTTTATTTAACATAACGAAACCCCAATCAGAAATGACTGGGGTTTTTTGTTTTAATATTGTTGTTTGAAAAATTAAAAGTCGACGAGTAGGGACAATCCAGACCTGTAAAATCTTATTAGGATGTTCGAAACAGTACTTTGGATAGTTTGATATAAAAACGGCGTGTATCACCTCTCTCTGATAAGGAGTTGAAAGTGTAACTGGTCACATGATGGTTCGACTCCATTCTCGCCGACAAATTGTTTTTTGATTTAATGAAACGGCAAGGTGCTCGAGTGGTCCAAGGGAACCGCCTGCAAAGCGGCATTATGATCGTGGGTTCGAATCCCACCCTTGTCTCATCAATAAAAATAAATTGTTCTTTGAAATTTTGTAAAAATATTAACTTTGTTTGGAAAGTTTCTTCCGAAAGGAAGAGAAGAATAATGTGATGCGAGTCACAAAAGAGGATGGGTGTCACACCCACCTACCAATATCCAAATGGAAATTGGATCATCCAAAAAAGCATCGTCTTATCGCATCCAAGTGCGATCTTCGCTTACCATGCGGAGATAAGATGGAAGAACGTTACTGGTTCTTTGGAAAGAATATATGGGGTAAGCCCCTACATAGAAATGTGTTGGTAAGGAGCCTCATTAATTAGGGATTGACACCCCGACGCCAGTTGGTCAAACGTCCCATTATCCGATTAGATAAGATGTAGTTAGTCTGTTCAAACACACCAAAGCAAGAGCTAACTAACAATTCCAAAGATGAAGGGTAATTCCGGAATCTTGAAGAATCACACAGTAGAGCTAGTAACTCGAAACGTATTGTGTGTGTCGTGTATTTTGTACCTCAAAAGGGTATGAATCACAAGAGTAGGCACCACACGGTGACATAGTAAATTTGCTTAATGGTAGAGCAATTCCATTTTAAGGAATAGGTTGTTGGTTCAAATCCATCATTTATTAACAGGAAAGACCTACTCAACGATAAACGGAAAGTCGTTTAATTCTCAACATCTTCGGATGAATTGAGAGTCTGGAAAGCCCCAAGCTGGAAGGATTTGGTTGAAAAATGCACCTAATGGTTTAGCGACCATGTACTGTGGAAACACAGAGGGTAATTGGAAAGCCGAATATGTTTATCGGGAAAAGTTGAGTCTCCAACTATAAAAAGGCAACGTCGTCGATAGACCTCTTTTGAAGAGGTGGATAAGTTGGGAACCGCTGGCGGGAGTCGGTAGGATAATACAACAAAGGTATCGATATCAAGGATGTAATCTCAGTCCTTTTAAAAATAAATGGGCTTTAGGTCAAACGGTTAAGATGTATCCCTGTCACGGATCACGGAGCGAGTTCAACTCTCGTAAGGCCCGCTGTAGTTCTGGGTAATTTGAAATGTCAACCCCCATAGTTCATTGAAATAATGGCTCGTTAGCTCAGTAGGTAGAGCAGCAGACTGTAAGTAATTGCAGCTTATATGAGTGATCATATTTGAAAAATCGGATGAACTCAGGGAAACCTTCACTCATTAAAAATGGGTATGGTAATCCTGATCCAAGCTCAAAGAAGGTCAAATTATGTATTTGAGAAGGAGCAGAGACTAAAAGGTGAGAAAACCAATCAATAAACCTTTACAAGCGTCCGACATCTTATAAAAAGATGATGATATAGTCCACCCTATAATGAAAATTATAGATAATGTGTAATCTGTTGGTCGTAGGTTCGACCCCTACACGAGCCGCAAAAAGAGGGAAAGTAACGGCACTGGTCTGTAAAACCAACCTGCTCAACAAATCGTCGTAGTGGACTTAGCAGTAAGTGAGTTCGAATCTCACCTTTCCCACAAAAATTATTAATAAAAAAGAATTATGAATTTTAAAGAAAGTGAATCTGGTAAGATTGTTGTGGATGCTTTAATCGAAAGTAAAAAAATAACAGAATTAAAAAATGAAAGAATAAAAGAATATGAAATGATTCCCAAATATTGCATTCTTTGCGGGAACATACTAAGTTAGAAAATATTACACAAAAAGTAATGAAAAAATTTTAATTGAAGTCACATCTTGGTATTCAAAAAATGGTATTCCAGAATTACCATTAGATGTGATAACACAAAAAATTTTAGAATTGGTTCCAATTGACATGACTGAAGATATGATAGTTCCTAAATTTTCTACATTAACAGAAAAAAGTGAATTGGCTTTCAAATGTTCTTTTTTAGAAACAGTTTCACCTTATTATGAATATTCTGTGTGGGGGTGTGGATTTAGTAAAATAAAAAGATTAGGAACCATAGATGATTATAAATTAATGATAACAACATTAAATAAAATTCAGGATATTATTCCGGATTTTAAAGTATATTTCAAAACTTGTATTGAAACAATTGAAGAAATCATAAAAGAATGGGATAATAAATATTTTTGGAGTTATATATGTTGGACTGATCATGGTTATGCAATGCATGATGTTGATGGTTGGTTTACTAAATTTTATAGAAAATATAATGGAAAACCAAAAAGTGTAACATCCTTTTCAAAACATATAACAAAAGTAGATTATTTACATGGTGACATAAATTATACGATGTATATGGGATTGTTAACTTCTTCATATGAAGATGGTTGTTATGTTCCAGAATTTACAAAAATTATAACAAAACAAGAGAAAAAAGAAAAGTAATTGTAAGAGGATATATCGCACTAATCGTTATAAAAACGAAAGTGAGGAAACTCAGCCAACCGTTGCTTAAAAGTAGGAGATTAAAAATCGTTAATACTACTGAGGGTTAAACTCAAAAAGGTCTTACCATTCCGGTATAGTGGGTGAGCAACACGAAAAGACAAGGTAGAGGACAATAGACAAATGATATAATAAAACAGAAGGCCGGTTACGCTCAACAACTACAAAGTTTCAAAAAATCTGACCATTTTGATCAGGTTTTTTTATTAACAAAAAAAATAAAATATTATGGGAGCTTTAGAAGAAAGAATCAAACAAGAAAATGAAATTTTGAGAAAAATTAAACGTGAAATCATCAAATGCGCAAAGAAAGGTGAATTACACTATTATTGGGAAATAACAGGGTTAAGTGATTCCACGGTTAAAAGTATAGTAAAGGAATTAGAATCTGATGGAAAGTATGTTAATAGTAAAGGAATGAATTTTAAAATAGTGAGATGGTGAAAAATTGACTTTTTTTATTTAATATATATAAAGAAAATAAAAAATATGAGAGTTAGAAGCGGTTTTGTGAGTAATAGTAGTAATTCATCTTTCATAATAATATATCTTCCGGATAATTTTGATCCTGAAGTTTATATCGATTATATTAATGAAAAAAATAAAAAAAAGACTTTTCCGAAATCAGTAGTAAATGATTTAAGACAATTAGTTAAGAAAGGACATGTAAATGAACAAAACGATTGTGAAGATTATTATGAATTATATGATGCTGTTTATAAATTGAATATATTTCAAGGAGAAACTAATGAAGAATGTGGGTATATTCAAGCCGTAAAGAAAAAATATTTTGAAAAGTTGAATAAAATTGATGCTGAATATAATACAGATAAGATGAAACAGGCGACATTAGAAATTAGAGAAAAAAGAGAAAAAATGAAATTGAAATATAAACATATAGATCCCTATGGTGAAGAAGATTGGGAGGTAGAAGAATTAAAAATAAAAACATTATATGATTTTATGAACGAATCATTTGAAAAAAAATCTAAATAAAACAAAAATTAAAAAAAAATATTAATATATAAATAAAAAAAATAATTAAAAAGAATATGACAAAATTAGAAAATCTTTTAAATTTCGATGATTTCGAAAAAAATTGGAAATCAAAAGAACAAAAATCAACGAAAAGAACTGATGTCGGTGTTGATGTTTTGAACGAAAATTTATATATGAAGGTTATGGATCAAGAAGCATCTGGTTGGAAAGGTAATCTTGAAAAATTTATAGCTAGCATTAAAAAGGCTATTGAAGAAAATCAAGTTAAGGATATTAAAATAACTGATAATTCAGTGACTTTTAGTATTCGTGGACGTAAACATAAAATAAATAAAGAAAATGGATCCATTACACTGTGGAGAACAAAGGCCACAGCTTTCAGAAAAACTACAACTGATGAAGCGGGTAGAGTAAGAGAGGAAAGAAAACGTCAAAAAACCAGAGAACAAGTTGAAGTCAATATTCCTATCAATAAAGCCGATGCTAATCAGATTTATAATGATTTGAAAGAAAAAACCGATGACGAATAATAAGTCATTTATGTACATAATTTAAGATTTGGGTCCTCTCTCTAATGCGTCCATTTCTTTTTCACCGAATCATGAAATATTGATTCGGTTTTTTATTGTATAAACTTTTATATAATTTAATTATAAATGTGTGAATGGAAATAAATAAAAAAATAACAAATTCTATTGATCAAATGATATCTGATGCTATGTTGGAGATTCAGTATTATGGTGAATTTTGTCAATTTATTAATTTTAAAAAATCAATTAGAATAAAAACATGTGGGGTTACAGTCGACATTCAAGGAATGCGTTTTTATTATAATGATGAATTTGTAAATGGATTGGATCAAGAAGAAATGAATTTTATTATGTTACATGAAATATTTCATCTTCTTTGGGATCATCAAACTAGGGAACGTCGATGTGGATATGATCATGATTTGAGTAACATGGTCCAAGATATGATAATAAATCAAGTTATCAATACAGATATTATTTTAAGAATGGAAGAATCAAATAAAAGAGAACATCGCAATTTATCTTTTGCTAAAATACCTGTTAATAAAGAATCAAATAAAATTTGGGTTCTTACAATGCCGAAAGAATATAAAGGTAAATTGATCTATGAAGACATGTATGAATGGATATTTGAAGAAAAGAAAAAATATGACGAATGGAAAAATAATTGTAAATGCGATAAAGATAAAAAATGTATATGTAATAGAGCCGATGGTAAAGAATCATGCGAGTGTGGAAATTGTCCAGTAAGCGATTATCTAAGAAAATTATTTGACCAATTAGAATTAGGTATTTTAGATTTTTTAGATAGTCATTTGCCGTCAGATATGCCTGAAGATTTCAGAAAATCAATTATAGAAAATATTAAAAATAATTTAAGAAATAGAGGATTTGAAACAGCAGATATATTATCAACCATAGGTAAATTAACAAAGTCCAAAAAAGATTATATTAAAAGTATAAAAATCTGTATTAATGAATTATTTGGAATACATAAAGAAAAATCAATAACTAAAAAAAATAGAAGATCTATTAATGGTGTTAAAGGCAAAAAAAAAGGAGCCTTCGCATTATCTGTTATTTTAGATGTTTCTGGATCTATGGAATCTTATTTTGAAAAAGCTTTATCATATATTTTTCAAAATGATATAATTGTTCAACTTTTACAAATAGACACTGAAGTTAAATCGCATACCACTGTCAAAAATAAAAGAGAGATGCAAAAAATAAAAATATGTGGTTTAGGAGGCACAACAATTTCACCAGCTATACAATATGTGGTAAATAATAAAAAATTAAAGAAATTAAATCTTTTAATTCTTACAGACGGTGAAACAGATATATTAGATTTTAGGGGGTTTAATAATAAATGTATGATTTTAAGCACTCATAAAAAATGTGAAACTATAAATATAAGTGGATGCAAAATTAAACAAATTGTGATTAAAGACTAAAATCATTTTTTTTATTCTTTTTAGAATTAATATATCTTTTCGTAATACATAAATTTGAAATATCGCCTATATCAAATGGATCTAAATTATTCTCATAACCATAAAAAATACTTATTTTGTGATCTATTGTTGGATAATAACCGTCGCTCGGTTTTAAAAGAAAATTTTTTATTATATGTTCTTTATCATAAAAATCATAACCATTCCACATTTCAAAAAGTTCCTTTTGATTTTTTCTAGTGATACTCCAAACTTTATTTTTATATTGATAAAAATCAGTTTGTTCATCGTAGGATCTTATGAATCCACTTAATATTTTAGATTTTATTGAACTATCAATAGCTTTTTTATGAGTTTCTGGTAAAATAAAATTTACTTTTACTCCAAACCTTTCATACATTGTTTTTTCTCTCTTTTTCTTATTTTCTTCTAATTTTGAAGTATTATCGACTCCGTATTTTTCAATAAAATATTGTTTTAATTGTTCATATTTTTCTTTCGATTGAAGGGGATAATCAGAACCATATTTTATATTATTTGTTTTTTTAACTTTCTCTTTAGAACACAATTGACTACAAGCATAATAACCACCATTTAATATATTTTCATTATATTTTTGATAACTTATATTTTTAATTTTTCCACAAATATCACATTTTGTTTCAATTCTGTGGGTTGAGCATATTGGCAGATCTTCAATTTTAGCCAACAATTCTTTTTTATTTTTGACATCATATCCTTTTAATATATAATAATTTATATTTCTATTGGTTATTTTTACCATAACTTCTTTATTTATTATCATTTATATTTTTTATTTTTTCAAATTCTTTTTTAATTAAATTTTCAATCCACTCATTTAATTTCAACGTATTTTCTTTTGAATATTTTTTCAATTCTCTATGGAGATTTTCATCTATTTTTAATGTTTTTGATTTTTTCATAAACTAAATTCTTTTTTTTATTATATATTAAATAAAAAAAGTGGAAAAAAGTAGAAAATGGAAATAAATTATTTCGATTTTTTAAGAATGTATCCTGACATAATTATTGAAAATTTTGTTGATAAAATAGATTTCATCAATTATATTGAAATTTTACACAAAAAATGTATAGGAAAGAAACCTTTGATTAAAATTGATCAAAATAAATTATCAGAAATAGTATATAATGGAAAAACAAATAAAGATAATCTTGATATATTTAAAAATGAAATAAAAATAAATATATATGACGATACTATAATTATCATATTACATACAGATAAAAGAAGATTGTTCTATTTTAATGACTCAAATGAGAGATTCGGTCAATTTTATATATCTGGTAGATTTAATTTATTTTTAGATTCAAAATTTTATTATCTAAATAATAATGAAATAAAAAATATAAAAAGAAGTTTATTAATCGACAAATGCTTGATATAGATGGTGATATATTTTATATTAATAATGATAATCTTTTACATAGAGAAGATGGTCCTTCTATTGAGTTCAAATCTGGAATTAAATGGTGGTTAAAAAACGGAAGACTTAATAGAGATGACGGACCAGCAATTTTAAATAAAAAATATAAAGAATACTGGGTTAATGGACACAGGGCGAATGAAGAAGAAATTAAAAATATAAAAAGAAATTATTGGATTAGAAAAATGATATGATAAGTGAAGAAAAATTAAATAAACTATCGGAAAGAGAAAGACTCTATATGGAGATATTATTGAGTGGAAATTCTCTTTATTTAAGAGGCAAACCTGGTATGGGGAAATCAGCTATAAGTTTATCTATTACTAAAAAAATCGGAATTAAACATTTAGATAAAAGACTCAGTCAAATCGATGAAACAGATATTGGATTATATCCTGTGTTAAATGATGCTTATTCAAAATTAGAAAAAATTGGAAAACTAAAAGATCTAGGATATTTGACAATCGAAGAATTCGAAAATATGAAAAAATCACTGCTGAAAAATATAAAAAATGGTCAAGTTGAATTATTACATTTTGCAATTCCAGACTGGGCTTTTAGTGCCAATGTAGAACCAACTTTAATACATCTAGAAGAACTAAATCGAGCTAATTTACATGTTAGAAACGCAGCACTTCAACTTCTCAATGAAAGACAGATAGGCGATTTAAAATTGAATGATAATGTTTATTTAATGTCATCTGGTAATCTTGGTGAAACCGATGGAACAGAGGTGGATGAAATGGATTTAGCATTGAGCAATAGACTCGTCATACTAGATCACGACCTACCATATGAAGAATGGATTAGTGAATATGCTCAGTATCACGTATGGCATGTAATAATAGATTATATTAGAACAAATGCTGGCGAATATTATAAAATGCCAAACGATAAAGAAATTAGATATGCTTCACCAAGAAGTTGGACAAATTTATCAAAATTTATAACATATAAATTCGGTAAAAATCCTAAATTGGATGAAGTTATACCACTATTAATGAATCATGGATGCGGTAGAGGATTCATAGGCAATAGTATAACCAATTTCATAAGATATTGTCAAGATATATCAAACATAAATATAAACGATATTCTTATGAGATGGGAAGACGTAAAAGATGATGTTTCTAAATTTCATAGATCCAGAATTTCTGAATTGATAGGTAATTTAAAATATATGGATTTAACGAAATTAAAAAAGAATGAGATCGATAATTTATTGAATTTTTTAGATTCTCTTAGGGGAAATGGAAACGATGATGAATTGACTAGTTATATTATACATTTATTGGATAATACTGATATCGAGAAAAATTATGAAATTCATAAAGTAATAATTAATAGATTTAAAGAAAAAGTTAAACAATTAGAAAAATACACGAAAATTTAAATATTCTTAATTCCAATCCTCTTCACCATAAGGATCTTCTAAAGTTATTATTTTTTTAGGCTTTAATGAGTCTATTAATTTTTTTTCTGATTCAGTTAAATTGGATAATATTTCTAGTTTATCACAACCATAAATATTAAAAATTTTTCCTTTTGTGCTTCTTAAAGCCAAGCGTATTGGTTGGTCTTGTTGAAGACTTATTAAAACTGACGCGACTTCAATGTTTTTTAATACTGTTTTATCACATACATGAATATTTATTGACTTTTTATATAATAATCTATCCAATATTCCCTTAGCTTTAACAATATCGTATTTATCATATAACTTATATACGTATATTACATTTTCACCATCTTCAATGTTTTCATTTAATTTATCATAAGTCAAAATATATTTCATTTATTTATATATTATTTTTTTATTTCATAAACTTTTATTAATTTTGTATTTATAAAATAGAAAAAAATGACATTTTTATTATAATATATAAAAATACTAAAAAATAAAAATTATGAACTTTCGAATAGAATATATGATACAAGAACAAATGCAACAGATCAAAAATCTGATTGGGTATGCTGTGTGATAACTATAAGATTGTTATAATATAACCCCAATCAGAAATGACTGGGGTTTTTTGTTTAAATGCTCCCATCGTCTAAAGGTAGGACAAAAGCTTTTCATACTTTAAATGCGATTCGCTGGGAGTACAAAAATTAAAAAAAAATGAAAAAAATAGAAAGAAAAGATTTCTGATTATCATAAGTAAAGAAAAATTGTTCATTGACATATTGAAATAAAATTTTTGGGGAAAGTGGGTCGATGTAGTCGAATCCAAACTCAAAAAATGCCGATGTGGGCGGAGTTGGCTATCGCATGTGAATCATAATCACAACACGTCGCTGGTTCGAATCCAGCCATCGGTACATTGCTCCTTAGCGCAACTTGGTTAGAGCTAGTGGTTTTGAGCCACAGGGTTGGAGGTTCGAGTCCTTCAGGAGCAGCACAGTTTCTTGATGTAACGGAAGCATATAATTTTCTGAAAATTATTGTCTTGGTTCAAATCCAAGAGAAACTACTAAATAATATTAAAAAATAATTGACCTTTTATTCATTTCGATCTACGAATTTAAAACTTTTTACACTGTATAATATATAACATTAAAAATTTTTGGAAACATAGTAATTATGAAAAAATTATTTATTATTTTATTTATCTTAACTTCTTTTATATTAAACGCTCAAACAAAAGGAACGTTCATTGATATACGTGATAATAAAACATACAAAACTATCAAAATAGGTGATCAAATTTGGATGAATGAAGATCTAAAATATAATGATACTACATTATATAACTATCAAGTGATTATGAACGGAACAAAACCAGATACAAATCAAATCAAAGGGATTTGTCCATATGGTTGGCATGTACCAAATGTAAGTGAATGGTATAAATTATTAATAACTGTTGGAAGACAAAATGCTTCTGAAAAATTAAGAGATTATAATGGATTTCACGCATCTATGAATGGTAGATATAATTTTGATAAAAAATTGTTAGAAAATAAAGGAAGTCATTCATATTACTGGACATCAACTGAAAGAGATCAAAGTACAGCTTGGGTATATTTTATATATGAAATGGCACCATCTGTAAATAAAATAGATGGTGATAAAAATTTCGGATATTCTTTAAGATGTATAAAAAATTTTTAAAAATAATTTTTTAAATCAAAAAATAAATTCTATATTTGTATTATAAATATGGTTCATTGAAATTTTGAAAAATATATAGCGGGATAGTCTAATGGTAGGATCCTAGGCTCATAATCTAGAGAATGGTAAAGTCCAGTTGGAGGTTCGATTCCTTCTCCCGCAACTAAAAGGTGTTTTTTGTTTTAATGTAGCTAATGCAAAGATATCAGGGCAAGACCTGATGCGAGGGTATGATGTCGAAGTCATATCAAACAAAAATCTAGAGGGTGTAGCAAATCCCTTACATTAAAACAAAGAAAGTCTAGACCACCTTAAAATATACGGTCTGGTATGTCAATGGTTAGACGGCAATTCTTATAAAATTGAGGTTGGTGGTTCAAGTCCACCCCAGACTACGATATGATAAAAGTTCAAGTTGTAAAAAACGACTTTTTTATTTTAATATATAAAATAAAAAAGGAACATTATGGAAAAAAATGAAATAAAAAATAAAATTTTAAATTCAAAGTCTAGAACTGAAGCTAGTAAAAAAATATTCAATTATTCAAATAGAACAACCTTATTAAAAATAGATTATTATTTAAAAGAATTTGATTTAGTAGGTTTTTTCAAAAAGAAAAAAATTGAAAAAAAATGTTTAAATTGCGGAATCATAATAAATAGAAGAAATAAGTTTTGTTGTCAATCTTGTTCGGCTATTTATAATAATAAAAATAGACAATTGACAGAAGATACTAAAAATAAAATAAGTAAATCTTTAAAGGGTAGAAATAGAGTAGATGTAAAAAGTAAAGGAAAGACTATTATTATAAATTGTAAAAATTGTAACAATGAATTTTTATTTTTAAAATATAAATTAAAAGAAGGAAAATCTAATTTTTGTAGTAAAAGTTGTTACCATGAATATAGAACTAAAAATAAAAAAGATATAAAACATTTACAAAAATTAAATAGAATAAAATATAATTATGGATTAAACGAAGATGAATATATAAAATTGTTTGAAAATCAAAATTATATTTGTCCTATTTGTAATATTAATCTAAATGATGTGAAAGCTTGTGTTGATCACGAACACAACACTGGTAAAATAAGGGGAATTTTATGTGATAAATGTAATAAGGGTATTGGTCATTTTGAAGATAATATAAAACTATTCGAAAATGCTATAATTTATTTAAAGACTTTTTATGAAAAAGAAAATATTAAAAATATAAATATGATTCAGTAAACCAGCTTCTCTATTCGCAGGCCTATGGCACAGGACACAGAATATGCGCCCGTAACGTAAGATAACGAGAGAACAATTAAGGAGGGAATGGCGAGTCTCCCTATCTAACTGGAGCTGTTTCACAATTAATCATAGAAATTACACGAACTAACAAATAAAAAAAATAATGGAAAATTTTTTATCTATCCAGAGTCTCATTTTGATTATAATTGTGGTTGTTATACTATTTTTTTTATTTAGAGAAGTAAACTGTTGGTATTGGAAAATCAATAAAAGAATCAAATTACAGGAAGATATTATTTTACATCTAAAAATCATTTCTAATTCTATAAATGATCAAAATGAAAACACTAAAAATGAAATTTCTAAAAACGATATTAATTTGACAGATGATGAAAAAAGAATTATAGATTCTTTTGAAATAAAAGAAGGTGAAAAAATAATCATACATAAAAGATTGAGAAACATAATAAAAGTATCAGAAAAAGATCAAAGACGTCTTCAAATGGAAGATTGGATAGTAGTTGGGTAATTAAATTTGGAAACTATTAAAAAAAACATACATGAAAACACTGAAAAAAGGAGAAGATTTTAAAAGAGTTAAGGATTTTTCTTATGAAGATCTTAATAAAATGAATTCCCTTCTTAAAGAAGGATGGAATTATTGTTCAAAACAAGAATATAAAGAAACTTTCAAAGGCGAAAAAACAGTAACGGAAGTAAAATCTGAAGAAAAAAAGAAAGATAAAGAAAACAAAAAGAAAGAATCTAAAAAGAAGAAATAATTGGCTGAAAATTAAAATAAACAAAGAATAAAATAAAATATATATAGAAAAAGAAAATGCTCTCGTCGTCTAATCGGTTAGGACATCGCCTTTTCACGGCGAAGATTTGCGAGTTCGAGTCTCGTCGAGAGTACAAAAAAGATTTAGATTATAATCCTTCTAATAATGTAGATTTTAAAAGAATTGAACTCCCGTCGTCTAGTGATCCAGGACGTCAGATTCTCATTCTGAAGATCGTGGGTTTAAATCCCATCGGGAGTACCAGAATTATTTAAGAGAAAACACGGTATCAATTTAAAACAAGTCTTCATATATTTTATATTTTTCATATTATATAAAATATATGAAGACTTGTTTATTGATAAATATGGAAGAGATTTTATAAAAATATATGATGTGAATCCATATGGAAAATAAAAACAATGTTTGTGAAGTCTGTGGGAATCCTTGTAAAAAAGTTTATTGTCCTAGGAAATGATTCGGTAAGGGTGTAAATAAAAAATATAAACAAATAAAAAAAAATAACATAAAATAACATTATATGTTGGTACAAAAAATAACTCATATAACATGAAACCATTCTTTCAATCAATTTTATTCATTTTTTCTAAGTGGGATATGTCTCTTGATGAATTTAATATGGTAGGTAAAATTTTATTTTATGTTCCATGTTATTTAAATAATATATTAACACAAATATGGTATTTCATATTATTTCCAATAATATATTTAAATTTTTTATTTGTTAATAAATTCAGTGGAATTGATACATTAATGAATATTTATTTAATAAAAAATTCATATAAAAATAAAATTTAAGAATTTTTTTTCAAAACACTTAACCATTTTTGATCTATTCTGTTCCAATATTCATGTCCCTCTGGTGTACTCCACCAATATATATAATCTATAAATCTTCTTGGTTTGATGTTATTTAAAATTTTCTCAAAATTATCATCGTTGATTTCTTTTCTGAATTGATCATATACATTATCAATATATCTTTTATAAATTTTATTGTCTACTAAAAATTTTTTGAACAAAGCATACGGGTCTAATTCATCCCAATTTTCTTCACCGTAAGGATCTATATCTTCATTTTTTTCGTATATTCTGTTAATTTTTTTCAATTTAATCATCCATTTCACGTTCAATTTGGTCCAATAACTACCACCTTGATTAGTATTTTTCCAATAGAAAGCACCTCTTATAAACTGTGTTGGATTTGCTTGCGTTAAATATTCATCTATATCGTTCCACCCGTTTGTTTTTAAATTATCTTTGTAATTTTCGAGTGATTTATGTTTAGTTAGGAAATCTTTAAATTTATTTTCTATATCATCATCATCCCAATTTTCTTCACCGTAAGGATCTACATCAGAATGTTTATTAATTCTTTTTTTTCTAAAAGGATTCCAATTGAAATCTTCGTTATATGTTTCAAAATTTATAATAATCATTTTATTTCCAGTATGGTAAGTTTTCCCAATATTTTTTGTCCAATTTAGTTAATGGTTTTTCTTTTTTATTTTTATCACCAAAATTAATTGGTTTCACTTTATCTCCTTCTCTTGCCAGAACTCTATATTTATGTTTTCCTTTTCCTATGAATCTTTTTGGATAATTGAAATTTGGATATATTTCGTTTCTATATTTAACATTAGTTGGATTTATTTCAACATCTTTTAGTTTTCCTTCGGTGATTATATTTTCACCGGATTTGATTTTCTTAGAAAACTTATTCCATATTAATTTAATAATATTTTTTGTTGTCATGGTGATAATACCGGCACTTATACTCATACCACAACCAATTATTTCATCCATTGACATTAATTGATTATGTATAATATCATTTATGGCTAACATAAATGGTGCTAATATCGCAGTATATGAAAATGTATCAGTTAGAAACTCGATGGAATTAAATTTCATAAGAAATTCATATATGTTTTTAAAAGATTTAATTGATTTTATGAAATAATTTATAATATCAGATAAATTATTTTCTTTAATATATTTTTTAAGTTCTTCTGTCTGAGTATCTTTAAAAACAACACAAAATGCTGATATAATACTCAATATGATAGTTTCTTCTGTTATTGGAGCATTAAAATTTTGATTTTTTATTATATGATTTGCTATTGGTATGTAGGCTGCGATAGCTGTTCCAAATGTCATGACGAAAATTATATTTAAGTTAAATTCTTTGGCCAAATTTTTTATTAATTCGTTATTTTTCTTTATCAAAAAATCCTCATTAATAAAATTATCATATTTTAGCACATTATTCATATTAATTATTTATTTTATCGTCATCTTCAACTATATTATCTAAATAATTTGTTAAGAAATTTTCAACATTATAACAATTAAATTTTTTAGATGTAACAATCAAATTTCTAATTTTATTTATAAAATACTCGTCTTTAATAATATAATTGGGTAGGGGTTTAATCATTTTTTCAAAATCTTGAATCGCACTAGTTTCTTGATTTTTTGTCATTCTTTGAATCATAACTTTACACATGATATCTAATAGATGTTTTAGTTTATCGAATTTCAAAGATTCATTATTCATTATGTAATCTTGTTCAATGTCGTTTATATTATCTTTGGCATTGAAATTTATTTTAACATATTTGATATATTTATTAACAATATCTTTAGCACATTGTTGTGTATCTTTACAACTATCGACCATATGTTTTATTTCTTGGGATTTATTGTTGCCCAGTCTGAAGAATGATTCAGCTACTTTTTCTATATCGCTATCTTCAGCATTTTTATTTTTCTTTAGAATGATGGGTTTTAAAATAATTTTCATGTGTTCTTGAACTTCTTGAAATTTATTTTCTTTTTTTGCGTATTCTAGATTATTAGTAACATCATCATCACCAAGACCAACACTTTGTTTATTCATAGGCCATTCTTGAGTATACGTTCCATTATACTCAAAAAATTTCATTATTCTTCCCATTATTTATATTATTGTTTTTATTATATATATAAAAAATAATTTTAAATTTTTAATATATATAAAAAAATATAGCATTATTATGATAAAGAAATTTAATTTGTTCGAAGAAATTTTTATTAGGCCAAAAGAAATTGATCCAACAAAACCTAGTATATTATATATCAATGGATCTAGACCATTGCTCAAAGAAGATGGTTCTTTAAATGTAAATAGAAGAAGTCAACTTATTTATAATAGATTATCGCAATTTGGAGATAATGTTATCTATCCTTCTGTTTATTGGAAAGGTGGTGAAATGATATTTGATGAGATGATTGAAATTGTTGAAAATAACAATATTAAAGCGATTGTTGGTAATTCAGCCGGGGGTTATGTATCATTTTATTTATCTAATGGATATAATATTCCGTCTATGTCTATAAATCCAGCGATGGCATCTACAAGTGAAGCTCCCACATTACAGTCAGTTCCGTCTAATATTAAAAATAGTCCATTGAATTCAAAACAATTGATCGTTATTGGTGATAAAGATACTAAGGCTGATAGGGGAGTAGATGGTTCTTTGGTTATGAAAGATTTGAAAAATATGGGTTTTGGCGGTGAAATTCTAATTTTAGAAAACACTTATCATAGATTAAGTAACGAACAATTTGATGAAACTTTTAAATATTTTTATAAAAAATATATAAGATAATATGGAAAAGACTTTCAATGGATTTCTTAATATAAAAAATTCGGATAATGTATTTATAAAAGAGTCAAATTATCCAAGAAGGAATATTTCAGAAGGAGATATGATCGTTGTTACTAAAAAAGGAAAATATTTCAATCAAACAGGAGTCGTTATATACGTATATGATGAAAATGATAGATCAATATTAGTAAATGATATTGATGTTAAATTAGATTATATCGATAAAGAAATTCCATTTCAATTCTATGATGTTGAAAAATTAGATGTGATTAAAAGAAATACAGATGTGGACCCTTATGGTGAAGAAGATTGGAGAGAATCACCGTACGAAAAATATATAATATAATTAATGATAAAATACAACGATTTTATAAATGAAAATATAATTAAACTAGATGGGCGTCATGGATTTTTTATGTTTCTTAAACTTATTGACGATTTAAAATTTAATTTTATTAAAACTAATCATTATTTCAATGTTGGAAAATATCTTATTTTTTTTACAACAGAAAATATTAAAAATAAAGATAAATTTTATGACTTTTTTAGAGATTGTCTTTCAATTAAAATAACTTGTGATACAGCAATCAATTTAAAAGATAAAAGAATATCATTTTATTTTGGTGTTAAAGATAATAAATTAGAATACGGTTTTCAAGACGATTCGAATAGAGATATTTATAAAACAGGTGAGTTTGAAGTTGATTACAAATATGTAAGATCTTTAAGATCATATAAATGTTTAGTATTAATTGAAAATTTGCTTAAAAATTTCAATATGAAAAATTTGACTTTATTGCATGAAATCAAATTAAATCTAAAGAATTGGTATGAAGGAGATGGAAAGATAATTATTATTAGTGATGATGTTTTGAAAAAAACTATAAGTAAAGACATTTTAAAGGAAGAATTAAAAGATGTTAATGGATTATTGCGTAAGTATGAGAATTGGTGTGAAAAATTTAAATGGGTTAATAAAGTTTTTTATTATATAGATAATGATGATGAAGATAACGTAACTTTTTATATTAAAATTAAACCAAAAATGAAAAATGATGAATAATATTAAAAAATATTCTACTTTTAATGAAGATTTTCGTCGAGGAAATTATTATAGAATTATATTAAATGAAATACACATCTATATTGATGAATTTATAAAAACTTTTAAAGATAAATACAAGTTAGATTGTTGGTTTTTATATAATAATAAAGATGGTGTATCGCTTGAATATTTTCAATCGTCAGACGACAGTGCTGAAAATATTACTAATGTTAAAAAATTCATGTTTGAAAAAGCTCCTTATTTTAGAGATGTAATTATACACAGAGATGATCATAGAATTATTTTAAAATTCTTTGATCCAGGAGAACCTATAAAATTTAAATTTTTTCATTGAAAATTGTTTCGTTTAGAATCCGAAAATATAACTTATAAATAAAAAACTTTTTCAGTTTATACATGATTGATTTAATTGTTCAAATATTCTAAAATTCTTTATCATTTTATATTTTTAAATCTTTTATTTTTAATGATTTTAAATAATTTTTATATTCTTGGGTGAATCTATTATTAGAACATTTTAAATATCTTAAATTCGTTAAACTTTCAATCCCTTCTAAATTGGTTAATTGATTATTAAAACAAATTAATTGTCTTAAATTCGTTAAATTTTCAATTCCGTATAGATCTGTTAATTGATTATTATAGCAATATAACACTTTTAAATCCGTTAAATGTTCAATTCCTTCTAAACCGATTAATCGATTATGATAACAATGTAAATAACTTAAATTAGTTAATTGTTCAATTCCTTCTAAACTAGTTAATTGATTATTAGAACAATGTAAATATCTTAAATTAGTTAAATGTTCAATTCCTTCTAAACTAGTTAATCGATTATAAGAACAATATAATTCTCTTAAATTCGTTAAATGTTCAATACCATTTAAATTAGTTAATTGATTATTAGAACAATATAATATCTCTAAATTCGTTAAATATTCAATTCCTTCTAAACTAGTTAATCCTTTATTACAACAATCTAAATATGTTATTTTATCTAATGGTATATTTTGTTTTTTAGCGATAGTTATTATCGGAGTATCATTATCATCGTTCCAGTCTTCTTCACCATAAGGATCAATATCTGATATATTTAATTGTTCAAATATTTTAAAATTCTTTATCATTTTATATTTTTATATCTTTTATTTTTTAATCATCCCAATTTTCTTCACCGTAAGGATCGTATTCCATGTGTTTCAATCTGATCAATTCCATTTTTTCTTTATATTTTCTATATTCATCTTCATCTTCATCATATGGGATTAATAATTCTTCAAAAATCCAATACCGCGAAATTTTAGCAATTCGGCAATTTTTAAAATCAACTTGATACATTGTTCCTCTTTTCATGATGCGATTTAATTCACCTATACCACCAGTTAAATTCATACCAATAATAGTTCCATCCCATCCATTCACATCAAACTGATCTTGTCTTCCTTTTTTACAAATCACTCTATCACCTATATTAAATGAATGATCTTTACTATTTTCTTCTATTTTAATAAATTTATTATAAGTTTTCATATATTAATCTTCCCATTCTTCTTCACCATAAGGATCTAAATCTTTATCATATTCTTTTATTTTACGTGGTTCTTTCAAATAAGTAATTACTGTCGAACTAGGATCTACTTCAAATATACTCATTATTTCTTCGTTTTTATTTTTTATTACAAAAAGTATAGAAAAATAATGATCGAATTGTGTAATTACTTCAATTTTAACAACTAATCCCTTTATTTTATTCTTTGTTTGAAATTGTTCAAATTCACATAAATTATTTAAAAATAATTTTTTTAATTTTTTTTCAAAACCATTTGTATCGAAATATTCATCATATGAAAAAGAACAACCAATATCATTTAATGAATAAATTTCAACAATATTTTCATTTTCAAATAATTTAAATTTTGTTATCATATACCTATATATTAAAACTTAAATATAAAAATCGTTTTTTTTTCTTTTAAAAAACATATCATTTATTTCACAATACAATATAAAAAAATATTTCTATGGAAAAATCATTTGGTTCGTCTGGTAAATCGGGATGTATGATTCATGCTGATTGGGGTGGATATGGATATGATATTGAATGTGATGAAAATTATCCGAATTTTTTAAAAGATATAATTACATTTAGAAATATATCATATAGAAAAGAATGGATGAATGCATTGGAACATAATGCTTACGGTGATAATGCAGAAGAAAGATATAATAGAGAATTGTTTTTCAATATATGTGAAAATTTTCCATTAATCGGTCTAATGAAAAATAAAGATAAGAAAAATAATTAGTTAAATAATTTTTTAATATCATCTGATATAGAAACCTTGTATATTATTTTTTATAAACATATTTTAAACTACCAGAATCATATATCCGAAATATTTTTCTTTCTAACATTATTTCGTGTTCAGTTTTATTTGAGTCAAATCCTTCTCTAACCAATTTATCTTTTCTAAAATTAAATCTATATCTCCTTACGCCATCAACGATATAATAATAATTTGGTTGAGTATTAGAAACCAAATTAAAACCTAATTTTTCGTATAAATTGCCGATAGACCAACTTCTATCAGCGTAGCTAATAACCTCATTTGGTTTGTAATTATTAATAAAATATTTAAATATGCGACTAGCACCACCAACTACGTTTGTACTTAATTTATTACAAAATCTCAACATTTCGTATGACCCTTCTGTTGTTCTTTGGCCCAATGCTTTTCTTTGAGAACCGAAAGTCATTAAAGAAACAAGTTCTTCTTTATAGAAAAGACCAATTTTTATTTTAGAACCTAAAAATCCTTGAATATGATTCTCTTCAAGGAAATCTTTAATTAATTTATTATCAGATATTTCTCTTATTTCGCATTTTCTAGCAAACAATCTATTTGATTTTCCAAGTAGATTTAATATTCTAGATTTAATTATATCTCGTTTAAATAACCAATCGTCTTCGTATATTTGTATGAGTTTGATTCCTATTTTTTCACAAGATTCTGTTTTTTCTCTATGGTAATTATTTGGAATATTAAATTCACTATGCCAAAAAAGTCCATTAAATTCAAAGGCCAATTTTAAATCCGGTAAATATATGTCAATCTCTTTACCCACGATTTTTCTATTGTTTAATATAATATTATTATTATAATTTTTTTTTATAAATTCTTGTAATTGTAATTCATATCCGCTATTTGAGTAAGATGATATTGGATAACAAATAGTACATAATTTTGTTTTAAGTTTGATTCTATTTTTAAATGTATTATAGTCAATTTTATAAACATGTCCCTTATCACACATCAATTTCAATATTTTTTTAGAAATATCATATTCAATGATATCATAATTGTTATATTTTTTTATAAAATTTAGTCTTCTAGTTTCAATATTTTTATTTAATATTTTTTTATTCTGCATTGGATTTTCATAACCATATCTATCCAAATTAGTTCGTTTTATTTTTTCTTTATTTTTTAATCCATTATCAAAACCATTTTTTTCTAAGTTGGTTTTTTTAATCTGTTCTTTCATTTCATAGTTTTGTATTGGATATTCGACTCCGTATAATTCCATCATAGTCTTTTTTCCTTTATCGTAGAATTCTTTGTTTTGTAATACAGATTTATTACCATATTTTTTTAAATTGGTTTTTTCTTGTTTATCTTTATATTCCTGCAACTGAGAAGAATGTTCAACTCCATATCTTTCTAAATTAGTTTTCACTATTTTATCTTTAATAATTTGATTTTGTTGTGGATAAATAGATCCATATTTCTCTAAATTGGTTTTCTCCCACTTTTCTTTAGAACATTTTTGACAATAATACTTCTCAGCACAACCACTAGTAATTTTATAATATGTTCTATACTCCATATTCTTCTCTTTTCCACATATATCACAAGAAGTTAATATCAAAACATGACTACCTTTCATTAATTGTTCTGGTCTTATAGATATAACGTCTTTTATTTTTAAATTATTATAAAATTTACTATACTCCTTAATATTCAACGAATTTATAACAACATTAACTCTTTCACTCAGTATCATACATTAAAGAAATTGTTTTTCCTTTTATATATTATTCATTCGAAATAGTTTATTTTAATATATACAAATAAAAAGTCATTAAATGAGAATATCATCACAAAATAATCAATTTATTTTTCAACTACCGGTAGATTTCATTTCTCCTTATTTATATGAAAAGTTTCAAATATTTCTGGATAATAATAGAATGCCATATGATAATGTTTTAGACTATATTAACTCGACAATTAAAGAATTAGTATTTCCAAGTGTTTCATATGAGAATGTTACTCAAAGATTATATGGTGGTAAAACCGTAGATTATAAATCAGCGAAAAATATATTTGATACTTTTCAACACGATTTAGATATAACTTTTAAGAGCGTGGATTCGCACACAAATTTTTTCATGATGCAAGAAATATTAGATGAATTTTATTTGAATACTCGAAAACCATACGTACCATATTTCACATTATCGATTCTGGATAAAAATGGTGATCTTATTTATACTGTTATTTTTAAAAATATTTTATTGAAATCACAAGGTGAAATTAGATTACAATATCAGAAACAGGATTTCGGGGAGAACACATTTAGTTTGACATTTTCATATAACTTTTTAGACATCCTTTGGGAAATTAGAAATCTTCCAACAGATTCACCGATTAGTGTTTTTGATCTCCCATTGGGGAATGGATACTGGGAAAAAAGAGATCGCGGTGAGAAGGATATTAGAGATAATCCTTTAAATAAAGAAAGAAGAACACCGAAAATATATCCTGACGAAATGTCGGAATATTAATTTTTTTTAAACTTATAATTTTTTTATAAATATAACCTCTATCAAACTAAAAAAATATGATAGACAATAACACTATTGAAGCTGAAGTCGAAGTACCATTCGACGTATTATTTGAAAAACTAAAAAACGAAAACAAAGTTTTCAAATTAAAAAACAAAAATTTTAAATCTTCCTTAAACGAAGACTATTTAAAATTCATCGACAAATTAGAATCATCTAATAATAAATTTAAAGAGATCGAAGAAGGTGAAGTAGTCAACGGTAAAATTATTAAAATTGATGATAGAGAATTAATCATTGATATCAATTTTAAAGATAATGTATACGTGGAAACACGTTCTATTGACCAAAGCGTTTTAGAAAATCTAAACGTGGGTGATAATTTAGAAGTTCTAATAGTAAAAGTTAGCGATGACCCATATTTTATACGTGGTTCAATAACCGAATTACTTAGAATGAATATATCAAATGTAGTTAAGGAACATTATAATGAAAATAATTTCTTGATGGCTAACGTTTTGGAATCTCAACCGGCTGGATATATATTAGATCTAGAAGTGGATGGACAAATCGCCGATGCTTTTATGCCAAATACTCTAGCTGGTGTAAATAAACTTCATGATCCTAGTTTATTGGTGGGTAAGAAAATAGAGGTTATGATAGAAACGCTAGAACAAGACAAAGGTATTTATGTCGTAAGTCGTAAAAAATATTTAGAAACTTTGATTCCTGAAAGAGTTAAACAATTAAGAAAGGAATGGAACAAAGATAAAACTAAAATTTACGAAGGACATATAACTGGAACAACTCCTTTTGGTGCTTTTGTTGAATTCTGTGATTATTTAACTGGAATGATCCATAGATATAACGTGAATAAAGAATGGCAATCAGATGAGAAATGGACTAGTCTGAAACCTGGAATGTACGTCAATTTTTATATTAAAGATATTATTATCAAGAAAAATAAAGTCATTCTAACACAGATTCTAAGAGAATCTCTTTGGGATAATATTAAAATAGACGATGTTATAAATGGTAAAGTTATAATGATTAAACCATTTGGTGCACTTATTCAATTAGATGATGAAACCAACGGATTAATTCAGAACACTTATCTTCAAAAAAATAAGATCGATTTAAAAGTCGGCCAAGATGTTGAAGTGAAAGTGACTAGTATAATGAAAGACGAAAGAAAAATAAATCTATCATTAATTGGAATTATGTAATATTATATATTAATATATAAAAAAATGATAGTTTTATAGACTATCATTTTTTTTATAGAAATTAATTTGTTAATTTTGCGTGTCATAAAAAATAAAATAATCTATAATGAAAGATTTCAAACTATTCGGTGGGGAAGGAATAGATGATCTTGGAGAATATATAAAAGAATATTACGCTCAGTATCAAGATATTGAAATATATGTTGGTACTGACTCGGCTCAGCATGGGAAAGTAACTAAGTATGCTACTGCTGTTTCATTATTGCGCCCAGGAAAAGGTGTACATGTTGTTTATCGTAGAATTACAATTAAACGAGAAAGAGATATGTTTACGCGTTTATGGAATGAAGTTGAAATGACAAGAGAAATTGGTGAATATGTACATGATGTAATGAAAGATGTTTATGAAGTCAAAAATAAAAAAAATATAAAAATCCCTATTTTGCATCTAGATTTTAATAAACAACCGAAATATAAATCAAATGTTGTACATGACTTATCAATTGGATATCTCAGAGGTTTCGGTTTTGATGTCAGCAGCAAAAACACGAGTTGGTGTGCTACTGTGGCAGCAGATCTTTTAGTTAAAAATTGATAATAAATATAAATTAATTAAACTTAAAAATATTAAAAAATGAAGAAAATAATCTTATTAATGTTATTCACTATTGGTTTTTCAAGCTGTGATCAATGGATAGGCGATGCAAAAATTAATAAAAAAATAGAAGATGTTACTGTCTATGAACTTGACGGGTGTGAGTGGCCAGAATGCGTGGGGTGGTCATAAAGGGAATTGTAAAAATCCTATTCATAAACAGAAATCTGTAATGAAATTTTATAATTTGGATAGTAAATGTGATAGTGTAATATTTATTGATTCAATTATAAATGATAGAAAAACAAAAAGAAATATTGTATATTATAATAATAACAAATTTATAATGCAGTGAAAAGAAGTATATATCAAAAATATTGAAATATTAAAAAAAAATTATTAAACATGACAGATAACATTTTATCAAATGCTCTTAATTATATTAAAAATAATAATAAAGGAGATTCAAATAAATATCATAACAATAAACATATCTTATTTGTATTCGAAAATAGCATGATGATTTTCGGTAAATATAGAAAAGAATATGATTTGAAAAAAAGGATGAAATAGAATTAGGACTGGCAGCCATTTTTCATGATTTTAATCATTCTGGTGGAAAATTAAAAGATAATGAAAATATAAAAATATCTGTAAACGGTCTTAAAGATTTTTTAAATGAATACAATATAGATAAAGAAATAGACGAAGAAAAAGTTATCTCCATTCTTGAATCAACTGAGTTTCCTCATAAACAAATGGAACTTAGTATATTACAAAAAATAATCAAAGATGCTGATACTATGGGGGGAATATCCGATAATTGGTTTGAAATCGTTGTTTCTTTAGCTGCCGAGTTAAATATAAAATTAGCTGAATTCATTCCTATGCAAATTAAATTTTTGGATAATATTAAATTTAACACTCCTTATTGTAACGAATTATTGAATAAAAGAAGAGATACAATAAAGAAAAAACTTTTAGAAATATTATCTTTATAGTAGTTATATATCATAATATCTTTGATTATAATGAACAGGAACAATGTTCCTTAGATTGGGAGGTGGTGTTTTTTTAAATTCACTACAATCTTTTTTCTCCCATTTACCTCTACCAGTTTCAGACATTATATACATTTTATCATCGCCCACATCTACAATTTCATATGATTTTCCTTTTTTAAAAACATGAGTTGGTGGGTAATATCCAACAGTATAATCAACTTGACAGATTAAATAATCACCAATTTTATAATCTTCATCCCATTCTTCTTCGTCATATGGATCTATATTTTTGTGTTTATTTTCAAATACTTTATATTCTCATATTTTCATTTTCCCAATTTTCTTCACCATATGGATCATCGGGTGTAAAAATTCTAATTGGATCTTTTTTTATTTTTTGTAACCACATTCTATCATATATCATTTTAAAACCATTATCAAATTCAACTTCTACTGTATACCCCAAATGATACTTTTGAATATTTAAAATATAATTCAGAATCAAAATAGCATAAATTAGTAACATCGTCTCCAACTTTAATTTTATTTCCGTTCATATCTAAACAAGAATCTACATTTTTTATCATATTTTTATATATTAAAAATTGAAAATCATTTTAAAGATATAATGGATTTAAAAACATCTTCATTTTTAGAAGATTAAAATTTAAAAACAACTTTTTTCTACTTTTTTATTAAATATAAACAAAATACTACGTTTATTATATATACAACAAAATTATATTAATGGTTAAAAATAATTCAGATAAATATCAAAAACTTACACATAAAGAACATGTCTTATTAAGACCCAATATGTATGTTGGGTCAGTTGTGAATGAAACAAAATCACTTTTTGTCGTAGATGATCCAAAATATTTAAATTCTTTTAAAATTACTAATAAAACAGTTAGTTATAATGGTGGATTTTTAAAAATATTCGACGAAATACTTGTTAACGCATCAGATCATTCGATAAGAACTGATAAAGTAAAATATATCAAGGTCGATGTTACAAAAGATTCAATTTCTGTAGAAAATGATGGACCTGGAATACCCATAGAAATGCATAATAAAGAAAAATGTTATATTCCAGAATTAATTTTTGGGCATCTTTTAACAGGATCCAATTTTGATAAAAATGAAGATAAATATTGGGGTGGGTTGCATGGGTTAGGCGCCAAGTTAACTAATATCTTTTCTAAAAAATTCATCATAGAAACGTGCGATGGAAAAAAACATTATACTCAAATTTTTGAGAACAATTTAAATAAGATAAATAAACCAAAAATAAAATCATCGAAGAAACAATATACAAAAATAACTTATTATCCCGATTTTACACGTTTTGATTTAGTTGGTATAGATGAAGATATTGAATCAATTTTCATAAAAAGATGTATTGATGTTTCTGTATATTGTAGCAAAGTTAAAGTATATTACAACGGAAACCTTATACCAACAAAAAGCTTCAAATCATATATGGAAATGTTCGTTAGTGACCAAGAGACATTTTACGAAAAAATAAATGATTTTTGGGAAATTGGTGTTAGTAAATCATTAGACAATTCGTTTGATCAAATATCTATGGTAAATGCTATTTCTACTTATAATGGCGGAACTCACGTTAATGCCATAACTAATCAGATAACAAAAAGGATACAAGAATCATTATTAAAAAAGAACAAAAAATTAAACATTAAACAAAACGATATAAAAAATCGATTATTTGTTTTCGTTAATCTTAAAGTGGCTAATCCAGTATTTGATACGCAATCAAAAGAAAATCTTATAAGTAAAATAAATGCTCCTGATGTATCAGATATTTTAATAAAAAAAATAACATCATCATCGATGATAGATGAACTTCTTAAATTTTTAATGATTAAAGAAGAACATGATACCAAAAAAGAAATAGGTAAACATAAAATAAAAATTAGTAAACTAGAGGACGCACGAAAGGCTGGTACATCTGAAAGCAAATCTTGTTTAATTTTTATTTCAGAGGGGGACTCAGCTTCAAGTTCAGTTATGGCTGGTATTTCAGGATCAGACAATCCTGAATATTATGGAGTTTTTCCAATCCGTGGAAAAATTTTAAACGTAAGAGATGAAGATCTATCAAAAATAAGAAATAATGAAGAAGTAAAAAATATTATAAATATATTAGGATTAGAATATGGAAAACAATATACAGATACATCTAAATTAAGATACGGGAAAATTGTTTTAACTGCCGACGCCGATTGTGATGGGAACCATATCAGAGGACTTATAATAAATCTCTTTGACACATATTGGCCCGAATTACTTAGAATGGACTTTATATATGATTTTATAACGCCGATAGTCAAAGCTACGAAAGGAAATAATATCAAATATTATTATAGTTTGAAAGATTATCAAAAAAATAAAGAAAATCTTTCAGGATATGAAATTAAATGGATAAAAGGTCTTGGGACAATAGAACCGCACGAAATGAAAAATTTTTTCAAAAACATAAATAAACATCTCATAAGATTTCATGATACACCAAAATCAGATACTAAAAACATGATAGATCTTGTTTTTAATAAAAAAAGATCAGATGATAGAAAAGAATGGTTAAAGAATTATAAACCAATAGAATACATCGATAAATTTACAACCAATCAAACATACGATAAATTCATTAATAACGAATTAATGGAATGGAGTATGGAAACATCTAATAGAATGATACCCAATATCATGGATGGCTTAAAACCAGGTCAAAGAAAAGTTATTTATACTATGTATAAAAAGAATATGAAAACTGATATTAAGGTTAGTTCTTTATCTGGAGCCGTAATTCAAGAATCAGCTTACCACCATGGTAATGTATCAATCGAGGGGACTATAATTGGAATGGCACAAGATTTTGTTGGTTCAAATAATTTGAACTTAATTCTTCCAAAAGGACAATTTGGTTCAAGATTAAAGGGGGGTAAAGATTCTGCTAGTGCCAGATATATATTTACTAAGCTTAATGATATAACTTCAAATATTTTGAAAAAAGAAGATAATGATATTTTAGAATATCAGAATGATGATGGATTTCCAATTGAACCAACTTACTATGTCCCTGTTATACCTATGATTCTTGTGAACGGAGGGTCTGGTATAGGTTCGGCTTATTCAACTGATATACCAAGTTTTAGTCCACTTGAAATAATAACATATTTGCAGAATAAAATTAAAGGAAAAAAGAACATTGAATTAATACCATACTATAAAGAATTTAAGGGGACCATAGAATTAGATATTGAAAATAAAAGATATATAACAAGAGGTATTCTTAATAGGGTAAATGATATAACTTATGAGATAAAAGAATTACCACTTTGGATGTGGAATGATTCATACTATGAATTTTTAGATGATTTATCAGAAGATAAAAAAGAACCTAAGACTCAAAAGTTAATAAGAAAAGCTTACATAAGAGATTGGGTAAAGAGTGGTAATGATAAAGACATCCATATTAAAATCTATTTCTATAAAGATGTACCTAAAGAGTTCTTTCATAATATTTGGAAGAATTTAAAAATGGAAAGTTATATATCTTTTAATAATATGTATTTATGGGACGAGAATAAAAAAATTAAAAAGTATTCAAACCAATACGAAATAATAGATGATTTCTATAAAATAAGATTAGAATATTATACAAAAAGAAAAAATCATCAAATAGAAGAACTGAAAAAAGATATAAAAATTGTTCAAAATAGAATGAAATTTTTGAAAAACGTTATCGATGGCAATCTCATCATTTACAAAAAAACCAGAGATATAGTAGAGAAGGATTTAGATAAATTAGCTTTTGATAAAGTAGATAATTCATATGGATATTTGTTGAATATGTCTATTATGTCTTTCACTAAAGATAGATTACAAGAATTAAAAGAAGAACTTGATAATACTAAATTGAAATTAAAAGAATTGGTAGAAACGAGCGAAGAAACTATTTGGTTAAAAGAACTATCAGAGTTAAAATCTAAATTAAAATTTTAATATAATATTAAAATTTATTTTTTACCCATTCCCAAGCTTTTAGTAAATAAGGTTGAGCCATAACTCCGCCAACCAATCCGATTAATAAACCTATTAAAAACCACATAATTTTAGTTATTATTTTTTATCTTGTTTTTTTAATGGTAATGGAGGAAAAAACTTAAATCTTCTATTTAGAAATCTTCTAAATTCATTTTCGACATAATAAGGTGGAACAATTGACAAATCATCTTGATATTGAATTTTTTTAACTATATAAAAACTAAAATCTATAATATGTTCTTTTCGAACCATATTAATGAGTCCTCTTTCTATTGCGAAAGAATTATAAAACCAATCATCTACTGTCAATCTTTCTATTTCTCCCTCTGTTAAATCCATTGTTTTATTTATTATATTCAATAAAAAACCATCATATTTTCCATTGTCCATTTTTAAAACTTGAATCATAATTTTATTTAATGCTCTAGTTGCTCCAAGAATTTGTGAAATTAACCAAATTGGAAAAAAAATCGGAGCAAAAGCAATTGGAACAATTCTCCATAGAAATTTTTGAATACCTTGTTTTAATTCTCTGGATTTTTTAAATTTCAATGCGTCTTGATGAAGAGATTTTAACATCCCGAATGTGAGTTTTCTTTGACCACTTGTTAAATATTTATAAAGATTTCCATTCATGGCTATCTCTTTTATTTTAAGATAATCTGGATCTTGTGGATCATCAGGTATATTTGAAAAAATATTAGTAAGATTAACACCAGCGTCTATATCTTGAAATTCTTCATATATATGTTTTAAATGTTCCATTCAAAAACTTTTATTGATTTGTTTTATATATTAAAATAAATTAATTAATTATTTGAAACAGATAAATTATTTCAAATTTCTTGAACAATATCCAGAATTTATTGGTTTTGATGAATCTATTCCAATTAAATTAGCTTTACTTTCCGAAGTAAAGAAACAATATTGGTTTAAAAAAGAAGGAGAAATAGCTAGATTATTGCCTTTGAATTTTCACAATAAACAAACTACATTTTTTTGTAATCACTTACGTATAAAATATAGAAAAGCTGATGTTGCAATCATATGGACAGACGATGAAAATCACATAAAATATTTTTCTTATAACATTAAACCCAATATTTATATAATGATGGAAAAAGAAGAAATGATTAATTTAAAAAGAGAAATATTAATAAAGGAAATGTTATTGAATAAATCATGATAATTAACTCTATAAGCATAAGGAACTTTAAAAGCTACGGAAATAACTTACAAAAGTTGTCTTTCGGCAAAGATGCTGAACTCATACTAATTGTGGGGGAAAACGGGGGTGGAAAAAGTAGTCTTTTAGAATCCATAGACTTTACATTATATAGTATAGTCAGAGGTAAAAATTCTAAAAGAGTTCCTAATTATATACTTCCTAATAGAACAAATAAAAATTTAGAAACAGAAATTGATTTTATTAATTGGAATAATGATAAAGTAGTTATAAATAGAAAATTAAATCCAAAGGGATTTGATTTATTCATTAATGATATAAATAGAACAGATGAATATAATTTGATGTCTCAAGATGATAAAGATGAAATAATTGGAATTGAGTATAATACATATAAATCTTTAGTTTCATTAAATCTTGCAGATTTCGCTAATTTCATCAATTTAGACACTGATACTAAGAAAAAATTATTGAACAAAATATTTAACATTGAAGAAATTGATGATTATTTTTCTATAACAAAAGAATTATTGAAAAATACATATAGAAAAAAAGAAAAAATTGAAACTCATATATCATTAAATAATAATACGATAAATACTTATAAGAATAATATACAAAATATTTTACAATTGAGTGGTAATATCAATAAAGATGATATTAAAGATAAAATGTTATCTTATAAAGATAAATACAAAGAATTAGAAGATGATATAAAAGAATTAAGTGTTTTACAACACAACATTAAAAAAGAAATAGATTCAAAAAAAGAGGTTTATGTTGCCAAAAAAAATAAAATATATCAAGATGAAATAGAATTGAATGAATTGGGTAAAAAAATAGATATATTCAAACAAGGTAATTGTCCTTTTTGTGGTTCTATATTAACAGATGATATTCATAAAGTGGAATTAGAACAATTGAATATTAATTATGAAGATTTTTCAAAAAGAGTATTGGAACTTAAAAAAAGTTTTAATATCTTAAAAAACGATTTAAACGATAAATTAAATGATAGAAAGAATGTATCAAATGAAAGGGAATCTAAAAAATTAGAGTTTGAATTAATTAAAAATGAACTTATTAATCTCAAGAAAACGTATTATCAAAATATAGAATCATTGTCTATTGATGAAATAAATAAAAACATATTAAATACACAAAATGATAATTTAAAGTATGAAAAGGTGCTTGATAAAATAAATATTAAAATCGAAAAATATCAAAAATTAGTAGATATATTATCAGAAAAAGGAATAAGAAAGGGGATAATAAATAACGTAGTGGATCCAATTAATGAACATCTTAATAAATATTTAATCGAATTAGAATCAAAATATAATGTAAAATTAAATGATGAATTTGATGCTATTATTAAAGAAAGATTTACGGAGGATATTCATGTAGAATCATTATCGACAGGTGAATCTAGAAAAATAAATATAGCTATTGCACTATCTTATATGGAAATGGTGCTGAATATGAACAGAAAAACAAATATATTATTTATGGACGAAGTATTTGCGTCAGTGGATCCAGATAATATAGATTTAATGTTAAAAGTTTTACGAACTTTTTCCAAGAAAAATAATATAAATGTTATTATAGTAAATCATTCAACTTTTGATACCGCCAAATTTGATAGGGTAATAGAAATTGAAAAAATATTAGGATATTCGCAAATAAAAGTATAAAAAATAATGGAAGAAAAATCAAAAAAAAGAGGATCAATTATGATTAACATTGATAATTTTAACGAACATCAATTGAATATATCTGATGTCAATGATAATAATGTTATTGATAAATGATTGTTTTGATTTTAATGAAGTTTGAATAAATAAAAAATAAATAATAAGTTATGAAAAAATCATTCTATATAATATTAATGATATTGATATTTTTTTTAATCACTGGATTTATAACGTATTTAATTATAAATATTAATAGTACCAATAAGATAAATGATATCAAAAAAGAAAATGTATCTAAAATTTCTAATGATCCTAAATCAAAAATAATATTTGTAATAATAGGTAAAAACATTGATTTCAATAAAATGGAAATTGATGATATAGTAGATCAGATACAAAAGGATAGTATTTTAGAAATAAAAAAACTATCTCCTGAAATTTACATTAAACCTCAAATAATTAAGGTATATCTAGTTGAAGATATAACATGTAATTATCTTAAAAAGAGATTTGATAAAAATATGGCAGGTGAAATTGTATACGAATATAACGGTAAACTTTTAATAAAATTAAATGATGGTGTAATAAAAGTATATCACGGACACAATCATGGGAAGTAATTATAAAAAAATAGAATTTGAATCCGAGGGTTCCTATGGTTTAATAGAAAAACACTGGTTATATGTTGAATCATCTCGTTCGTGTGATTATGTAAATGTGTACGATGAGAATGGAAAAAAATTATTCGGATTTGGTGAATGGGGAGATTTCGACATGGGAGATGCACTGGTTGTTGCATTCACAAACTGGAATGATGAAAGAATGAAAAGTGTTTCTATTGAAGAAATGAAAAAATTAAAATTAAAAAAATAAAACATTTTTTTTATTCTAAATATAATTTGTACTTTTGCATAAAATTACATAAAATTTATAAATATAGATGAACATAAAACAAACTTTTTTAAAATTAACAAGTTTCACTATTCCACATGGAATGGAATATACTTTAGAAAGATATTTTCCGAGAGGAATACAGGAAGACGAATGCGGAAATTATTATATTAAAATTGGAGATAGTAGAACAATTTTTACTTGTCACATGGATACTGCTTGTGGTGGGTATGAAAGGGTTAAACACGTTATAAACGGAGGAATTATTTCAACTGATGGTAGAACAGTTCTGAGTGGGGATGATAAAAATGGTATGACAATTCTATTTTATATGATTGAACAAAAAGTACCAGGTACATATTATTTTTTTCAAGGTGAGGAAAGTGGTATGGTTGGAGCACGGGCGATTTTAAGAACAAATAAAGATTTTTTTAATGATTTTGATAGGATGGTTTCTTTTGATCGAAGAGCATATACATCAATTATAACACATCAATTAGGAAAGAGAGGATGTAGTGAAGAATTTTCAATCGCATTGTCTGAACAATTTAGAAATCAAGGACTTCAATATAGATCAGATAAAACTGGAATATTTACAGATAGTGCTTCCTTTATAGGAATTATTCCAGAAGTAACAAATTTATCTTGTGGATATTTTAATGAACATTCACATTCCGAAAGAACTGATATTATTTTCTTAGAAAAATTGGCTAAAGCTGCTTGTTTGGTTAAATGGGAAGAACTCCCAACAAGCAAAGAAAAACACGGTAATTATGATTATTATGGTTTTGGTTATGGTGATGATGAATATAATTGGTGGTAAAAAATATTGATGGAATAAATATACATAAAAAAAAATATTACGAAAATGGGACAAAGTGTTAAAAAGAGAATTTTTAAAATTTGGAGAAAAAATAGAGCTAATAAATCAAAATTTAGAAAAAGATTAGAAAAAAATATTGAGATTTTAGAAAAATTTAAAATAGATGAATAAAAAATGTCAATTTGACAAAAATCCATTAATGGTACAAGAATTGAAATAATCAAAAAAAAATTAATTTAAAATATGGATATAAAAACTATGAAATTACTATCTGACAGAGTTTTAATTAAACCGTCAAAAGTTGATAATGTTACAAATGGAGGTATTATTATACCGGATACTGCCAAAGAAAAACCACAAAGGGGTTTAGTTATCGCGGTTGGACCAGGAAAACAAGGTAAAGATGATGAAAAAATGACATTAAAAGTTGATGATTTTGTCATATATAATAAATATAGTGGTTCTGAGCTAACTATAGATGGACAAGAATATATAATTATGAAAGAAAACGATGTAATTGCGGTATTATGAAAGTAAAAGAATTGATTGATACTTTATTAAAATATCCTGATAACATGGTTGTGGTAGTCGATGGTTATGAAGTCGGGTTTGATAATATAGTTGATATGGAAATTATTGATATTTATAAAAGAAAAAATAAATCTTGGTGGGAGGGTGAATATACTAAGGAGGATAATTTATCCGATAAGAGTATAAAATGTGTACATTTACTTTCACGAGTTGTAAAATGAATAATATATGGGACATATTATTTTGTATATAATAATATTATTATTAGGATTATTATTATTTAAAGTGGTTTACGATTCACAAAAGAAACATAATTGGTTTAATAAACTCAAACCAAATGAAAAAATTATTGTGAAAATTTTTTCAGAAAATTGTGAATGCTATAAAGAAGCTTTTGTGATAAAAGAATCTGATGGCAAATTTATAGAAGCTAAATTATCAAATGAAGCTATTGAAAAGTGTACAAATTGCGCTGAATTAAATAGTAAAAATAAAAAAGGACAAATTACTTGTTGGTATAAAGTAACAATGTTTCCTAAAGAATATGTCGATAAAACAAATTTTGATAATAATTGAAAAATGAATGGATTAATAAAAAATAATTGAATATATATGGCTAAAAAAATTGAATTTGGTTACAAAGTTAGACAAAAACTTATTAAAGGTGTTAATGAATTGGCTGATAGTGTTGCAGTCACTCTCGGTCCAAGAGGTAGAAATGTTATTATAGAAAAGAAACATGGTAATCCTATAATTACAAAAGACGGAGTTACCGTGGCTAAAGAAGTAGAATTGAAAGATTCTATTAAAAATATTGGAGCTCAAATAGTAAAAGAAGTTGCATCGAAAACTTCTGATATCGCTGGAGATGGCACAACAACAGCAACGGTTCTTGCTCAATGCATTATAAACGAAGGAAATAAAGCAATAACAGCCGGTTGTAATCCAATGGATATTAAAAAAGGAATTGATAAAGCAGTAGAATCTGTTGTTAATTCTATAAAAGAAATATCAAAAGAAGTCGGCGATAGTATCGAAAAAATTGAACAAGTAGCTACAATATCAGCTAATAATGATAGTTCAATTGGAAAATTGATCGCCGATGCTATGGAAAAAGTTAAAAAAGAAGGTGTTATTACAATAGAAACAGCTAAAGGAACAGAAACATCTGTTAAAATTGTTGAAGGAATGCAATTCGATAAAGGATATATATCACCATATTTTGTAACAGATAGAGAAAAAATGGAAACAGTTTATGATAATCCATATATTCTTATATACGATAAGAAACCTATAATGTCCGAATTAATTCCAGTGATAGAAAAAACACATAAATCTGGACGTCCACTTTTGATAATATGTGATGATATTGAAGGAGATGCATTAGCAGCTCTTGTTATTAACAGGATGCAAATTGGTCTAAGAGTAGTTGCTGTTAAAGCTCCCGGTTTTGGTGATAGAAGAAAAAATATGTTGGAAGATATAGCTATATTAACAGGAGGTGTTGCTATATCGGAAGAAAAAGGATTGAAATTAGATTCTGTGGAATTGGATGATTTGGGAACTTGTGATAAAATAACAATCGATAAAGATACCACAACAATTATAGGTGGGTCGGGAGAAAAAATAGACATCGCAGGAAGAATAAAGGAAATTAAAGCCTTGATCGAAAAATCCACATCAGATTACGATATAGAACAATTAGAAAAAAGATTGGCTAGACTTGCCGGAGGTATTGCTGTTATTTATGTTGGAGCAGCATCTGAAATAGAAATGAAAGAAAAAAAGGATAGATTTGACGATGCTTTACACGCCACACAGGCTGCAGTAGAAGAAGGCATAATTCCTGGTGGTGGTGTTGGATATATAAGATCAATCGAAAATTTAGATAAAATAGAATATATTAATGATGACGAAAAAATCGGAATAAATATAATCCGTAAGGCTCTTGAACAACCATTACGACAAATTGTTATAAATTCCGGTTCTGGGGATGCTTCTGTTATAGTAAGAGATGTAAAACATAATATACTCCCATATCCAAATAATATAGACTTTGGTTATAATGCTAGAACGGAAAAGTATGAAAACTTATTTGAAACTGGTGTAATAGATCCAACTAAAGTGGCTAGAGTTGCACTGGAAAATGCTGCTTCTGTTGGTGGGTTATTTTTGACAACGGAATGTGTAATATATGACTTAAAAGAAGATGATGAATCCAAGCAAATGCAACCACCACCAATGTATTAAAAAAAATAATGGCAATCAATTTATGTAATAATTTTTTTATTACATAAATTGATTGTATATTTGTTATACCTAAATAAAAAATATTTATTGCTGCAAAAATGGAATACAGAATAGTAGAAAAAAATTTAAAATTCTATCCTCAAGAAAAAGGATGGTCCACACTATGGTTTTGGGATTATTTTCATATGAAAAATCAATCCTTATACCAAGACGACTTTATTAGGTGTTCATTCAATACATATGACGAAGCATTGGATTTCATAAAAGATAAAAAATCTAAAAAAAAGAAAATTCATAAAATTAATTTTTCATAAATATATCACAATGTTCAAAAAATTTTTCGATAAATTAATAAATAGGCCGAAATGTTTAACATATATCTATAAAAGATATAGTGATGATATAGAAAAAATGTTAGATATCCTTGAAAATTATAGAAACTTCGAGGAACCTCCAAGACATTTTAAATTTAATTATCCTCCGCATTATAAATCAAGAATAAATAAATTCTCAGATTTGACTGAGATCAACAATGATAAAAGAAAATATAAAACATATTATTGTGAATCACCAACATCCAGTGTAAATGGTTTTATTAGAATTCTTAATAGATATAAATTTTTTGATGTTGTCGATAATTGGGATCTATATATTCCAAGTGGTTATAACAGAATTGAAATAGAACTAGATAAATTGAATCCAACAAGACCTGATCAAATTATATTTGGAATTCAAGGATGTGATGAAGTTGTTAGTAAGCCAGGTCTTTGGAAAATGTTAGAGAATAAATATGGTCGTGAAAAAGCAATGACCATAATGCCACAAACGTATCTTTTTGAAAACGATGAACATATCAATTTATTTAAAGAAAATTACGAAGAAGGGAAGACATATATTCTTAAAAAAAGAAAGCAGAGAAAAGAAGGTCTTCTTTTAACAAGAGACATTAATGAAATACTATCAGCAAAAGAAAAAGAATTTACTATAATTCAAGATTATAAAAATGACGTTCTTCTCATCAATAATAGAAAAATCAATCTCCGTATTTATTTACTTTTAACAATAAAAAATGGAATATTAGAAGCTCATATTAATAAATATGGTACTTGCATATATAATAATAAAGATTACGATGATACGTCATTGGATTTCGAACATAATATAACAAGTTTCAACTTAAATCTAAAAATATATGATAAAAATCCAATGACATTTAAACAATTAAGAACTTATTTGTCTGAACACGGATATGAAAATCCTGAAATTCTTTTTGATAGAATTGAAGATAACGTAAAATTGTTATGTGATGCAATAAAAAATAATATTGGGAGAGGACACAATTTGAAAGATAATTTATGTGTTCAAATTTTCGGATTAGATTTTATTATTGATAAAGATCTTAATCCTTATTTATTAGAATGTAATAAAGGTCCAGATATGTCGCCAAAGAAAGACACTGGATTCGCTGATCTAATTAATAAATTAGAAGATTTTTATATGTCTGAAAATTTAGTAGAAAAATCATATCCCGATGGATATAAATCAGGAAATGGATTGAAAGTACAAAGAGATTTGTTCAAATATTTAGGAATAATAGATTTAAAATCAACAAATAACGGTTTTTACAGGGTATATTAAAATATAATAAAAAATGAAATTAAGAGAAGTTCTTAATGATAAATATGAAAATAAATATTCTATCGTTGAAGATATTATTTCAGAAATGAAAGAAAGAGTTCAATCCGGTGAAGATCCCGAAGAAGTTCTCTATGATGAAGGATTGGAACCGGATTATGTTTTTGATCTTTTAGATGAATGTGATTTATAAACCTTAAAATTAAATAAATGAAAAAATTATTAATCTTTTTATTTGCACTTATTTTTAGTGCGTCGATTTTTGCACAGGATACTATTAAAGAATCCATTTATATTCCAGATAGACCTGGTTATACAGCTAATGCCAATCTAATTGGATTACACCAAATGGATATTGAAATGGGGTTTGGTTATAATTATGTTAATTGCGGCGATGTAAATAATATTTTTTATAATACTACTTATTTTCGATACGGGATATTTAAACACTTAGAGATTAGAGCGGGAATTGATTTTGGTGAAATATCAACGCCAATTTATAATAGTATAGGAGTAAAAGGATTGAATATTGGAGTTAAAATTCCAATTATAAAAGATGTTAAATATGCTCCAGATATTGCTATTCTAGCATATACATATCTTCCTAATATTGGGATACCGGAATTTAGTATTCCTGATTATGCTCCAGCAATGACACTTTGTTTACAAAAATGTTTTTTTGATAGATTAATACTACTTGGAAACGCCGGTTTTTTCTATGATGGTATAAATCCTTATGCACAAGGAAATATTTCTTTAGCAACTTATTTTTTTATTACGAAAAAAATGGCTATATTTGTAGAAACAAATTGTTTATATTCAGATATGAACAATCCAAATAATATGGGAGATACAGGAATGATATTTTATGTCACGGATAATATCCAATTGGATTTATCTTTTGGTATAAATTATGTTAAAGGAATTGATAATTCATTTATTAACACTGGATTTTCTTGGAGGATTCCAAATAAAAATAAATAATTTTATAATTAAAAAATAATAAAAAAATTATGTCACATTTCACAGTAATGGTAATTGGAAATAATCCCGAAGAACAATTAGCGCGTTATGATGAGAATTTGGATACTGAACCATACGTGGTTGGTAAAGTTTCAGAAGATGATAAAAAAAATTTTGTAGATTATTATATTAAATTATATCCAGAAGACGCTGCTCTTCCTTTCGATAACTTGTACATTAAAAACTGTGATAATTGGAATAATCATCAATGGGAAAAAAACGAAGACGGGGAATGGGAAGAATGGTCTACATACAATCCGGATTCTAAGTGGGATTGGTATGCCTTAGGTGGCCGATGGAGTGGTATGATTAAATTGAAAAAGGGAACAAAAGGCACAAAAGGAAGATCCGGTGTTTTTAATAACGAAGTCGGTATTGATTCGGCTATGAAGGGAGATATCGATAATTTAGATGAACTTAAAACATTTGCAGTTTTGAAAGATGGTGAATGGTATGAAAGAGGAAAGATGGGTTGGTGGGGAATAACAACTAACGAAATGGATGAAACATCTTGGGATAAAGAAATAGTAGAATTTCTTCGTGATTTACCAGATTATACTTTAATTTCAATATACGATTGTCATATTTAAAATTATGATGAGAAATCTTTTAAAATATTATATTTATAATTACACGAAAAATATAATAATTATTTTTATGTTTTTTATAACTATGCCAATAAATTATTATTTTGTGAAAAATTTATTTGAGTGTGGATTGTTTTTGATATGTCTTATAATATTTAATACAATAATAGGAGTATCCTATAGTTTTGGCATAGAAGAGTTTAATAAATTCGTTAAGAAAAAGTCGATTTTTTAAAAAGTATTTATTAAAAAATATTAAAAAATTTTTTTATTACGATAAATAAATTTAATTTTGTACCATTATTCTAAAAAATAATAAAATGACAAATGAAAAAAAAGGAGGATGGTTAAAATCTATTCTCGTTAAGGAGGAAGAGTCAGTAGAAAACAAACAACCTGTTGGTAATGTTAATTATACATTTTCAATGCCACGGCAAATGAGTCAACCTAGCAACCAAACAATTGGACTAAACACAGAAACACCAGATCAAGCTTATCTTGATCATTTATATAAATTCATGGAAGATCAAAATATTCCAGGTCCTGATTATTTTGAATTCGCTAACACTTTGCATGAAATGTCACGTATGGCAGGAGCTATCCCAGAGCAAAGTTTATTTCAATTAGCTTTTGTGAGTCTTAAAACACAGGGAATTACTCCCGAAATTTTAATTCAAACAGCACAGAAATACGTTGTCTTGTTTGAAAAACATAAACAAGAATTTGAAAATGTTTTATCTCAAGAAATACAAAAATCTGTAAATGTCAAGACACAAGAATGTCAATCTCTTGAACAAGCGAATAAACAAGCCGAAGTTAAAATGGCCGAACTTCAGCAACAAATTCAATCTTTACAACAACAAATGATTATAAATGCTAAAAAAGTAGCCGAAAATAATGATTTTATCCAAAGCGAAGGTCAGAAATTAAATATCAAAAAAAGTAAATTCGAAAAAGCTTATAGTATTGTTGTTGATAAAGTTAATGGAGATATTCAGAAAATTCAAAACTATATCAAATGATAATATTAATCAAACTTTTGACATAATGACAATAAGTATCTATAAATAAAAATAACAACAATAATTAAACAAAAAACAAAAACAATTAAAATTATGGAAATTAAAAATTATTTACCAACTGGTTCCGATGGAGGAAAAATTTTAACCAAAACAGAAAGGGGCGTTGCTTGGACAGTGGGGATTGCACTACTATGTGGAGGAATATGGTTATTGTCATGGCTTCTACCAATTCTTATCGCTATAGTGAAAAATGCAATAGTGTTCGGTGCATTATTAGGAGTTACAGGACTTTTCATTTTTCTTATTTGGTCGAACAAATCAATGATTGCTCTTCGATATCAACTTTTCGTTAAGAAAATGTGGAGGAATATTGTAAAAAGTGATCCGATTTCTGTTATGGAAATTCAATGGCGTAAATGGTCTAAAAAGCGTCAAGAACTCAATCAATCTATCATTACTATGACCGCGGCTAAAAACGATCTCTTAATGGCTATGGATAGTAAGAAAGCATTAGCCAATGAAAAATTTCAAGACGCTAAAACAGCTTCAGAATTAGCCGAAAAGAAAAAGGACGCTGAATATGGTCGTAAAGCAACTAAAAATTCAATTATTGCTAATCGTTTGATGCAATCCAATCAGAATTTTGTACCAAGATTAAAAGCAATTCAAACTGCTATCGCTTATTGCACAAAACTCTACGAAAGTTGGGGAGACGATTTGGAGCTTTTGAGACAAGATATTGATATGAAGAAAGAAGACCTAAAACTTTTATCGAGTACGTCAAACGCATTTGATTCAGCTAAAAGTATATTAAATGATGATCCAGATGAAAGAGCTCTTTGGGAAATGTCGGCTGACGCATATGCAGAAAAGGTCAGTAACTATGTTGCAAATATCTCACGTTTCACAGACCAGGCTAAAAATTGGGTCTATGATAAAAGTATTCAAGAAGCATCTTGGGAAGATGAGGGTGAAAAACTTTTATCTATGTACGACACTGAAACTTTCAATCAACTCACAGATTTTCGCGCACTTGTAAATAAAGATGAAAATATTAGTTTTGCAGAAAAATCTAATGATTATCAAAAGATTTTATCTGAACCAATGCCATCATCTAAATCATCAACATTCAAAGATTTAATATAATATAATTATTAACAATTTAAAAACAATAATAAAATATGACAACATTAGATTGGATTGAATTATCACTATTAATAATTTTATTATTACTCCAAATATCGGGAGTTATATCAAATCAAAAAATAATTAATAGATTCAAAAAATAAAAAAAAGAAAATTAAAACAAACAATTATTAACAATTTAAAAACTCAAAATTATGTTTAGTAGATTAACAACGACAGGTAAAATTCTCGCAGGTTTAGTAATCGCAGGAATTCTTTTCGGATTGGGATATTTTCTTTATCCTAATTTCAAATCAGTTACAACGGCATCAAAAGAGATCCCTGGACTGACAGAAGATGAAATGGATAGTGTTTTGACTATCGGACTCAATACATTTGGTGGATACGCCGTTATTACTTATCTCAACGATGGAGTAACTCCAAATAAAAACAGTAGAATGTATAAGGATTTTGGACTTTTATTGGATATTAAACAGATGGATGATAGAAATCTATGCAAAGAATCTCTTATTTCAGATAAAACTGACGCAATTTATACTACAACCGATATTTCACCGGCCGAAATGAGTGCCGATGGGGAATTGGCTAAGGCTGGAGTTGTTCAGTTTTTCAAAATTGATAATAGTGGTTCTGATCTAGGCGGTGCAGATGTTATTGTAGGAACACGTTCTTATAATAGTGTGTCTGATTTGAAACCAAGCACAAAAATTGCTTGCGCTTTTCCAACAGCTTCTTCAACTCTGTTAATTAACTGGCTAGATGCCGGCGGGAAAACAGTTAATGATGTTGAGGTGGTTTATGTTGAAAGCGGAGCTAAAGCAGCAGAACTTTTTACTCTAGGACAAGTAGATCTTGCAGTAGTATGGTCTCCGGATGATGTCGATTGTATTAATAAGGTTAAAGGTTCTCATGTTGTAACTAGTACAAAATTCGCGAGATCTATCATCATGGACGGTCTTATTGCTAAAAGAAGCACTATTGATAAGAAATTTAATTTATTTGTTAAATTGACAAGAGCTTGGATGGTGGGTAATTCAGAAATGACTGATCCAGCCAAAAGGGATTTAGCTGCCAAATCTTTTGCAACAGCTTTCAATTTTAAATATGAATTAGTAAAGGATGCTGTTGATAAAATTAGATGTGCTACATATGGAGATAATTTGGCATTCTTTGGACTGGATGCAACATATACTGGAATTGACGGTGATGATCTATATACACGAATGGCTAAGATTTATTCTAAAATTAAAGATCCAGCATCTAAAAGTTATTACGCAGTTAATCCTCTTCCATGGGTTAAAGTATCTTACTCCGGAGTAATTGAATCCATAAAAGATTTAACTGGAATTCAACACGCTGCAGAGGGTCAAATTCAATTTGAGCCATCTTCAAAAGAAACCATGTCTAAAACTCCAATGGCAACAAAACATGTGACAATTCAATTTGCATTAAATTCTTTCGAACTAGATAATACTGCGAAAGATATCATCGATAGAGAAGTTGGCACTACTTTAAATAGTTGGTTAGGCGCAAGAATTAGAATTGAGGGTAATACTGATAAAACAGGCAATAGAGAAAATAATAAAGCTCTATCGTATAAAAGAGCTAATGCTGTAAAAAATTATTTGATGAAAACATATGATTTTCAAGAAAATAGGTTTGATATTATTGGAAATGGTCAGGATAAACCAATTCCCGGTGGAACAAATGAAATGAATCGTAGAACTGACTTTGGATTAATTGGTGAATAATTGTTGTTATTTGATTATTATGGGGGGTTCAAATATCGGACCCCCTTTTTTCAATGAGTAAAAAAACATAAAAATGAACATAAAAAAAATATTTAATTCTTTTGGAAAAGATTGGAAGTATCTTTTTAAAATGGAAAGTCCTAAAACATCAGATATAAATTCGAGTACAAAAATAATTCTTTTGTTTTTAGGAACCGCTATTTTGTTTTTTCTGTGGTGGGGAATAAACTTAACAAATTTAATTTCGGCAAATATTCTTCCATCTCCAATTAAAGTTTTTTCTTCTTTTGAAGAATTAGTAGTGAAGAAACATTTAATACAAAATACGATTTATTCTTTCGGAATCAATTTCGCAGGTTATATAATCGCAATATTAATAGCACTTCCCTTGGGATTTATTTTGGGTCTAATTCCGGGTTTCAGAGAAATGTTTAGTAAACAAATAGATACCGCGAGATTTCTCCCCATTCCGGCAGTAACGGGTATATTTTTAGCTATTTTTGGATTATCTGTTTGGTTAAAAATAAATTTTTTAGCTTTTGGTATCTTTGTTTATTTACTTCCAGTTGTTGTAATTAGAATTATCGAAGTTGATAAAACATATAAACAAACCATATGGACACTCGGAGCTAATAAATGGCAACAATTAAGAAGAGTTTATATTCCATCAGTTTTATCAAGAGTATCTGATGATATTAGAGTTCTAGTTGCAATTTCATGGACATATATTGTTGTCGCAGAAATGATGTTTAACACAGGTGGTTTAGGTGGTCTCATTCCTATTGTTAGACAAGAAACAAGATATGATATGCTATATGCGATACTTTTAGTGTTTGTTTTTATAGCTTTCATACAAGATAAATTGTTAATGATCCTAGATAAATCAGCTTTTAAATTCAAATACGTATAAGATATGAACAACAATTTTTTTAATGACACTATAAAAAAAGAAGAAGTAATTATTCCACAAACGGATACAAAATCCAATCCTTTTATTGAGGTAGAATCAGTGGATGTTAAAACAAAACATGATGTTGTAGAAGAAAAACTCAATGGAGTTAAATACAATCAAACAAATATAATGGAACTTAATCATATCAATCAAACATATGATGATGGGAAAATTGTTATATTCGATGATTTTAATTTACAAATAAAAGATATTGCTGATAGAGGACAGTTCATTGCAATAATCGGAGAATCCGGGTGCGGAAAATGTTTTTCTAAAAATAGTTTTATAACAATAAGAAATAAAAAAACTCAAAAAATAGAAAAAATTAAAGCAGATGATTTTATAAAACGTTTACGAAAACCGAATTAACCAAATACGACATTATTATTTAAATATATTATAATTAAAAAAATATATGATATTTAAATATGCTTCTCATGAATTTGAACAGGATAATATACCACAGTGTAATATATGTAATGGTAAACTTATTATTAAATTAAGAAAAAAACGCAAACCAATAAAATATGAATATTATCAGTTATATGGGTGTACAAATTGTAATTTGAATAATAGATATTTAAAATGGAAGTCATTATTACCGAAGGAATTATATAATAAGATAAAATTAATGTATAGTAACCAATTGGTTAAAAATCATATATTCAATATAAATAATTATTTAAAAAAGGGATATAGTGAAGAAGATGCAAAAAAAATAATATCTAATATACAAAAAGAAAATTCAAGTAAGGTTAAAAATAGATTTAAAAGCACTAATTATAATTTAAAAAAAATAGGATATACAGAAGTTCAGATAAAAAATATGAGAATTGGTCCAAACCAAATAAAATATTGGACAAAAAAAGGATATAATGAAGATGATGCTAAAATTAAAATATCAGAACATCAATCTAAAATAGCTAAAGGTACCGTTAGAAAAGGAACCGGAAAATATCCAAATCAAATTGAATACTGGATAAAAAAAGGATATAACGAAAATGATGCAATAAAAAAAATTAGTGAAAGACAATCCACATTCAATTTAAAAAAATGTATAGAAAAATATGGTGAAATTGAAGGTAAACAAAAGTGGTTAGATAGACAAGAAAAATGGATGAAAAACTATAAAAAGAGTAATTTTTCAAAAATTAGTCAAGAACTATTTTGGCAAATATATGATAAAATAAATAAAAATGACGAAATATATTTCGCAACATTAAAAGATAAAATGAAAGATGATAGCGGGTGTAATAATGAATACAAATTGAAATTGAAAAATAAAGTTTTAAGTCCTGATTTCTTTGTTAAAAATAAAAATAAAATAATAGAATTTGACGGAACTTATTATCATAGAACTATTCCAGAAAATAAAAAAAGAGATATAATAAGAGACATTATTATTAAAGAGAATGGATATGATATACTACACGTTAATGAAAGTGAATATAAAGAAAATCCAAAGAAAATTATAAATGATTGTTTTAATTTTTTAAATGATTTAATATGAGAAAATATACAGAAACTATATGTAATTCCGATTATGAAATATTGACAGACGTTGGATTCGTTGATATAAAATCAATATCTATAACCATACCTTATATTACTTGGATATTGAAAACAGAAAATTTTGAATTAAAATGTGCTGATACTCACATAGTATTTGATGATAATATGAACGAAATCTTCGTCAAGAATTTGAAAATAAATGATTTAATTTTTACTATAAATGGAATAGAAAAAGTCATATCCATAATAGAAACTGATCATGAAGAAAATATGATTGATATTGAATTATCTGAAAAATCAGAAAAAAGATTTTTTGTCAATGGAATATTATCACATAATAGCACTCTATTAAGATATATTGCAGGATTACAAACTCCAACAAGTGGTGAAATTCTTTTAAATGGAAACCCACTTACTGAAAAAGAACATATACCTATGGTTTTTCAACAATATTCATCATTTCCTTGGTATTCTGTTTTAGAAAATATTGCTCTTCCTTTGATTTTAAATAAAACTCCAAAAAAAGAAGCAAGAGAAAGAGCTATGGAAATGATTAAAATTGTTGGTTTAGAAGGACATGAAAATAAATATGCTAAATATCCATTATTATCGGGTGGTCAATTACAGAGAGTAGCCATAGCGAGAAATCTTGTCGCTAATTCGAGTATTCTTTTAATGGATGAACCATTTGGGGCGTTGGATATAGTAACACGTAGATCAATGCAGGTTTTTTTAAGAAAAATCTTTCAGGACAATAACAAAATAGATCCCACTGTTATTCTTGTAACACATGATATTAGAGAAGCTATATTTTTATCAACAGATATATTTATTCTAGATGCAAATCCAGCCAATGTGAGATGTCATATTGAAGTGGATCTCCCCGATGTGAGAGATATACATCTTAAAAGAGAATCAAAATTTTTAGAATATGTTAATTTTATTGAGGATTTCATGGAAAAACTAGAAGTTGAAAATGAAGCAAAAAAAACAAAGAAAGTAATAGAACAAAAAAAGAAAAAAGGTAATTTTTTATTTAAACCAGTATGAAAAAGATTATAAAAATAGAATTTGACAAACAATTTTTTGGAAAAAATGAAATATAAATAAAAATTAAAAAAATGAAAATAGGAACATTAGAACACCCAGATATATGTCCAAAATGTGGAAAAAAGGTAATAGAATCTCCTAAATATTTAGAAGAGAAAGAATTCTCGTCTAAAGTGTATAGTGTATTTACTATCAAATGTTTAGATAATGCGTGTGGATATGAAACTGAACCATATAAAATTTTATGGGAGTCAACTATTAACAAAAAACCTATTGATGTTACGCCAAAAAAAGAAAATTTTTTAAAAAGATTATTAAAATTTAAAAAATGAAAATATACTTATTAGAAATATGGTAAATTGAATCAGTTTTCATCTCTAATATATACAATTAAAAAAAATTAAAAAAAATATGATTGAAAAAATACGATATATTAAAAAATATAACGAAAGCTTTGATTCTTCCGATATTGTAGAAGATGTTAAAAACATAACTAAATGGTTAAAAGAATATTTAAAAATTTCTGGAGCCAAGGGATTTGTAATTGGATTATCTGGGGGAGTAGATTCTAGTGCTGTTTGTGGTTTAGCTGTTGATGCAGCCGGAAAAGAAAATGTTATCGGTATTCTTTTACCATCTATAGTTGGATATAAAGATGATGTATTGGATGGAAAAAGAGTCGCTAAACATTATGGAATAAAATATATTGTGCATCCAATAAAAGAAACTGTTTCCACAATAATAAAAGAAAATAAAGATATGCCGACAATGGCTATAGCCAATATTCAAGCCAGGATAAGAATGACTTTGTTAAGAATGTATGCTGAATTGAATGGTTATCTTGTAATTGGAACCACTAATAAATCGGAAGATATGCTAGGATATTTTACCAAATCCGGTGATGGTGGTTCTGGAGTTGATGTTGAACCATTATCTCAATATTATAAATCAGAAATAAAGAAGTTTGCTAAATATTATAAATTACCATACGATTTAGTGAATAGAGTCCCGAGTGCAGGATTGTGGGCAAATCAAACGGATGAAGGTGAACTCGGATTCACTTATGATGATTTTGAAAACTATTGGAAATGGAAATTATCTAAAAACGGAGATTGTCCTGTTACTGAAGAAGTTGTTAAAAAAATAGAAAAATTATATAGAACAACAGAACATAAAAGAAACTTACCACCTTATTATAAGAGAAAATAAAAAAATTTATTTTAAGACATTTTTCAAATCACATATTAACGAAAAAACATGAAGGGGTGGATCCGTGGTGTTTTCGAATTCAGCGTTATATGTTTTATTTAATTCCAATAATTTAAATCCTTTATCTAAAATTATTTCTTTATGATTATTTAATAAATATTGATAAAAAGGTCTTCCTAAAATATCAATTAACGTCTTTGGCTGATTTGCCCAATTATCCATAACAAAATAAAAGTTTTCTGAAAAGTTATTATTTTTATTTAAAATAAAATCAAATATGTCTTTATAATTTCCTTCTATTGATATATTTTGATCTTCTGTTATATAAATAGTTTGCAAATCCTGAACAGACAATCTAAGATCTGGAAAATTTGTATTAATTATTTTTTTTATCGTAATATCATCTACTGTCATTTTAGCATGTTTAACAACGCTCATCAAATATTTATAATAACCATTTAATAAAAAATTTCTTTCTTCATCATTCATTGGATTAAAACATATCTTATTGAATCTAGATAATAAAGGTCCTATTACTTTAGATATATCATTCATAGATATTATAAATCTAATCCTGTGATCATATTTTTCCATAAATCCTTTAAATCCGTCTTGAAATTCAGGACTCGTTTTTTCAAATTCTTCAAGATAAACATATTTCATTTTATCATCAGTTTTGACAAGCGGAGATGGCATGGAATCACAAAAATCGAGCATTTTTTCTCTTAGTATATTTATACCATTATCTATGTTCGCATTTATTTTCATCGAACATTTATCTTTGAGTAGAATATCTACTAATGTAGACTTTCCTGTTCCTTGACATCCATATAATAACCAATTTGCTTGATCTATACCCCTATTAAAATAATTCTTAATTCTAGGAAGTAAAACCATATTAGACATCGATTTTGGTCTATATTTTTCCCAGAAAAGTTTATTGACAATAGTTGACATAATATTCTTTTTTATTTATTTTATGCTGAAAAGAATAAAATGTTTTTTTTAATAATTAAATATCTCGGTAAGTATCATTTACTATGTATTCCCAATGCCATGGTTCAGCTTGTCTGGCACCTTTTCTAGCCCAACTTGGATTAACAATACCAAAACTTGGAGCATTTTTATCCATCCATTTATATACTTCAGAATCGAATGAAATTCCACCACCCCTGGTAGAATCACCGATATCAACAGCTATACCCCAACCATGTAATGATCTACCAGGAGTTGCAGCAAGACTTCCTTTTCTTCTTTTAACATCGACTTGAGCTTCATATGTTCTGTAAGAGTCTGTAACGTATATACTTTTGCTGAATTTTTTCATATATTCTATATTTAATTTTATATAATTTAAAGCAAAATGTTTTTCTAGCTTTGCTGTGTTTTTCAATTCTCCACTTGAATTCCCAACTTGTATTTTTGACATATATTTATCTGGTACTTCTCCATTTAATATTATTTGGCCGTTTACGTTCTTTGTCTTTTGACCAGTTTTTGTTGTACCTGTTGCATAATTTTGTAAAGCTCCTCCTCCAGAAGTTGTAGATTTTTCAACATATTGTGATTGATCATCTGTAGTAAAAACCACACTTGGATCGTAATTTTCAGCGATATCTTCGGAAGAATCATCATAAACGTCATCATTATTTTCAAAAGCCATTCCGGATATAATATCATCGGGATCTGATTGATCTTCATATGTTTCATCACCCGAATTATAATTTAGTGCCCCATTACTTTTTTGTTCTTTCTTTTCTATTTCTTTAGCTTCTTCTTCAGTAACATATTTATAAGTTTTTTCCGGTGTTGAAACTGGAACCATGACTTGTACATAATTTTCAATGTTTTTAAAATCGTAATCAGTGAATGAAGTCTCAGTGCCTTTTTTTTCGTATAGATTTATATCTTCATTGCTGTCTATTCCGAATGGTACTTCAGATAAACCTTCAACTATATTTCCGGATGAATCTTCGGAAGAGATAGAAGTCTTTTTAATTATTGACGATGGTATAGATTCTTTTAATTCGTTATTGCTTTTTTCAAATTGTTCTATAATTTTTTCTTTTAAAACTGGATCATTTGTTATATTATTATTTATATTGACCCCGTCGTGCATTTGACTAGAAGATGTTGGTGTTCTTTTAAGTTTTTCTACTTTTCTATTATCAACAATATTCACGTAATCAGATACAAAATCTTTTCTAAGATTTTCATATTCTGCGATTGATAGTTCTAATTCTGTTTTAAGTACATTTGCTCCTTTACTATCTAACAATGAAGTCGGTTTCTTTAAAATACTCATGAATTTATCCATCCATTCAAAATATCTTGTCCCTAAAACGGCTTGTTGCGTCGAATTTTTTGTACCTATATTTAATTTTTGATTAGCATCCTTTAATTCTAAATTAATGTTTTCATTATCTATTGTTATTTTATTATATTTATAGTCCATAGTTAGATTTGTATCATCTGCGAAAATTTGTGTTCTATGATCAATCAATATGGCGAAAAAATTAACATATTCTTCGTCTGACATATCTTTTATTTTATTAAATACATTTATATTATAATGATCAGAATACATGTAATAAGGTTCATATAATATGTCATTTGGAAAAAAAACAGAAACTATTTTACCGATGGCAGGTACTTCAAAAGATCTAGCACTCAAGGACTTAATTGGGGTAGCCCAAGGAATATCTTCAACAGGTATATCATCAAATATACTTTGAACTCTAATTTTAACTCTACCGAGTCTATCTGGATCAACATTGTCTTCTACTAAACCGACCCATAATTTATCTAAGTCTTTCACCTTCTAAATTATCTTTTTTTTCTTCTCTTTTGTTTTTTTCTAAATCTTCTTCATTAACATTGAAATATTCCATTGGTAATTTATTTATTTTATCTCCTGAAATATTAGAATAGTCTAATTCCTTTCTATCAATTGAAGATTCATCATTGACATTCATATTAATAATTTTCTTTTGAATATTCGTATTATTAATAATATCATTTTTTTCTAGGACTTTTTTAGTTATAATTTTTTCTTTATTGACATTATAATTATCTAACGTTTTTTTGTCTTTACTGATTTCATCATTAATGTTAGAATATTCGATTGGATTTTTTTGAATAGTTTCAGAACTATTTAAATTCAAATCAGGTATTATTTTTTCTACTGATGATTTATCATATTGAATAATTGGAATTTGTTTTTCATTTTTTTCAAATGGAGTTATATTAAACTCATCTAATATGTTATTTTTAATTACAATATTATCTCCAATTATATTTCCAAGATTAGCTGTATTATTTGCTTCTATTATATTATTATACAACTTTATTTCATTTAATCTATCATTCTCTTCAATTTCATTATCATATAATTTATCAAGATTAATTTTATTTTTTTCTTCAAATTTATATAAATATATTGGATCTAATAATTTTTTAATCGAAGATTGTTCATAAACTCTGTCATAAGACATTTCTTCTTTTTGTTTTTTATCCATTGATATAAATCCTAAATTTATTAAATTTCTTTCAGAATTGTTATTATATTTATAAATTTTTTCAAAATTTATATTTTGTTCAATTTTATTATATAAATAATTAACATTCATTATTTGACGATAAGACGTGTTAGAATACAAATAATTTTGAGTTATTTCTTTTGCTGAAATTGCATTATTATATATTAATATAGTATCAAATGATCTTTTCATTACGGAGTTTTGATATAACGTTTCAAATTCGATATTATTATTTCTATTAACTTCATTATTATATGCCACTATATTGTCTAAAGTCTTTTTTATATTAACTGAATTTTCATAAGAAAATATTAATTCGAATGGACTTATTTTTTTGATATCGTCATTTGCTCTTAAATTATTTAACTCCTTATTTATACTTATCGCGTTGTTGTATATATGATATTCATGCAAATCATTAAATTTCAATCTCTTAGTGAATAAATATGTTAAAGGCATAATATTAGAATGGTCCACTCCTAAAAACAAAACACCAAGATCCACAATTCTAGGATTATATATGTTTTGATATAAATTTCCCATATTTCCAAAAATCTTTGGTTTAATTGATATGGATATTCTATCATTATCTAAAGGTAATTTATTATTAAAAGAATTATCTATATTTCCAAGTCCGCCTAATTGATGAGGTGTGAAACTAGTGTCTATATTTCCAAGATTGCCAAATACATGTGGGTTAAAATATAAATTTATATATCCCATATCAACAGGATTAGATGGAAACGATACGAATGGAATAACACCAAGTCCGCCTAATTGATGAGGAGTGAAACTAGTATCTATATTTCCAAGATTGCCAAATGGATGTGGGTTAAAATATAAATTTATATATCCCATATCAACGGGCTTAGGTGGAAAAGAAGCAAATGGAATAACACCGAGTCCGCCTAATTGATGAGGAGTGAAATATAAATTTATATATCCCATATCAACGGGCTTAGGTGGAAAAGAAGCAAATGGAATAACACCGAGTCCGCCTAATTGATGAGGAGTGAAATATAAATTTATATATCCCATATCAACGGGCTTAGGTGGAAAAGAAGCAAATGGAATAACACCGAGTCCGCCTAATTGATGAGGAGTGAAATATAAATTTATATATCCCATATCAACGGGCTTAGGTGCATAAGATACGAATGGAATATATCCAAGATTACCTAATGGACGAGGAGTGAAACTAGTGTCTATATTTCCAAGATTTCCTATTAGTCGTGAATAGAAACTAGTATCAATATTACCTAAATCTATGTTTGGACTAGGATTGATTGACAAATCAATGGTTCCCATATCAACTGGAGTTAACTCTCTATGAGTCGTGTTTATTCTCCAATTTTCTGGATATGGTATAGATTGAGTTGATGTATTTATATAAAGAGGTGGCATCGGAGGGCCCAATCCATGAATACCTCCTAAGAACATATTAATTATTCTAAATGGTAATTCAAATAAAAAATTTCCGTAAATTTGACCATTTAAACTGTCTAATAAATTCATATTATCATTTATAATGTCAGCTGTAGTTTTAGAATATCCATAATTCCATTCGGAATTAGAAACACTTGGTTCATAGGGCCTAGAAACATCAGCTAGGTCTTGAGAATGCATGAAATAAACGTCCGGATTGGTTGTTACAGTTGAGTCTGAATTTATCTCTGAGTTTATTATTGCTGGTTCATATATTCTTCCAATATCTTCAAGATCGGATGTCCTATCTGTGTTTTCCGTATCTGACGACACTTTATTATAAAATTTATCATGATCATAATACGTTGAATCAGCTATACCATTAGTTCTTCCGGTGGATGTTTGTAAGTCATTATCATTATTATATTTTGATAAATTTGATAATTTTTCATTAAATGATTCAGGGGAAGAAGCATTATTTAAAAATACCGTATTTAGACCATCTTTGAAACTTTCTACATTTTTATCCTTATTATTTAATTTTAGAGTGCTAGAACCATTTTCGAAAGAATCCATTATTAATGGATTTTCTGTTTCAATTTCAATAGATTTATAATAAATATCAAATTTCAAACTAGCTGGTTTATCAATTTTTCCGGCATCAAATCCACCAACAGTTAACGAATCATCAAAATTTTTAGAATCAAAGAAATTAAATGAACAATCTCTTAAAACGTATATGATATAAGATTTATCGAATTTTGTAGTAGTTCCTGTATCACCTTCGGGTATATAATATGACATGTTTCTAACATCAGATATTTTTATGTACATATTAAACCTCAATAAATTAGCCGGAATCATATATCTTTGTTCTTTATATGAATATGCCAAATTTTTGTATAAATTAGATAAATATGATGAAATCATTGATAAATCTTCATTTAAAGTTATTGTTATTTTATCTTTTTCAAAATCTACCATTTTTTTAGTTAAAAGATTCAAGCCTTCTATACTGTTGATATAATAGGATTTATTTCTTTCTAATTGATTGAAATTAGTGTTAAATAAAAAATATAATGTTTTTAGAAATTCAGAATGTAATTTTTTTCTTGCGTTAATTGCTGGAATATTACCATAATCATCTAAAAATTTAGATAAACCATATTTATATGTTGTTCCTGATTCAACTATAAATAAAGGAGAATATCGAGTATCCAATACTATATCAAAAATAGGAAATAAAGGATCTTGAAAAAAGAACATAGGGTCTGAATATTTCCCACTCAAATCAGCATAATCTAAACCGTATTTAAAATTAGTTGAATCATAATCGACTGTGGTCTGCACATCAACAAAAGATGGTTCTATAACTTGTTTATAATCACTATCGTAACCACTACCGTCCTTACCGTCTGGTATTTTTGGAATGTATTTATTAACTGACATTATGTTTATATCATCCATTTTATTTATTTATTTTCAGTTCCTTTACTATCTCTCTCACCAAGGGCTGTTAATTCCCTTTTAACCACAGTTATTTCTTGAACCATTTTGCCTCGTTTTTTCCCTCTTTTTGTATATGTGAAATTTATACCTATAATTAACCAATCACCACTTAATCTTTCGTTTAATTTATATTTGTCTTGATTTTTAGCTTTTTCAACATCAGATTTAGTAACTGGATTTAAATCAGAATCAAGTTCACGTAATTTATATATTTCAATATTCACTGGTTGAAATCTATATAATTGAAAATTAATATTTTTAAGAATTATATTCATTCTTATTTTTTGTAAAAATTCCAAATTATGTTCGTTTAATTTATCAGCGTATAAATAATTCTTATGAGCATTATTTTGATCTAATTTTCCTAAAAAATAATTTTTTCTTTGATTTATTCCATAATTATTATCTTTTGGTTGTCCTTTCATAACTATCAAATTATTCTTATCGCTTTTCGAAGAAATGGTATCTAATTTGACAATTGAAAAATTCTTATCTTTTAAATCATAATAATAAATATATGGATTATATCCTAATGTGAAATTAACATCGGTCGAATTGTTTATTAAATTATATTTATCAATATATAGATTAGTGGAATTCTTATCTGGGTGATTTGATAAAATTAATGGAAGAGTAGTTTGTTCTCCTGTTAAACTTTCTGTACTAGCCATTGTTTTACTATTAGTGTTTTCCTTTAATTGTTTTTCAATGTCAATATAATTTAAATTATAAAAGAAATCAACATAAGCCCAAGTGAATGTATCATCACTTATGTATGATTTTTTGACAATTTCAGGTATTTGTTCTCTCACAAAATCAACACCACAGTTTATCCACACCATTTCATCATTAGTCTTTTCTATATTTGAAGCAAATCCCAAATCTGTCTTTTCGGCAATTGTTTTTAAAACATCATAACTCGTTCCTTTATTACTACTGTTTTGAATATAATATGGTACATTTAACTCTCCAAATAACTCATATATTTTGTCTTCTACATCCCCTCCTTTATTTTTTACAGCACCGAATTTTGTAATATAAAAATCCATTCTAATTGACATCAATAATTCGGAGTTAGATCTTATTAAGATACTTACTATTTGTTGATCTAATGGATATTTGGAATCAAATATTTTATTTGTTGGATCTCTAAATGTCATTTCAATCATAGGTAGAAATCTATCATTATAAAGCCTAAAATATATAACATCATTATTTTCAACAGTAACCCCATTAATAACAATGTATGGTAATTTTCCAATACTATCACTATAATCTTTAGCATCTTTATCCTTAACCCCCTCTTTATATTCCATTTGGATGGTTAATAATTTTTTATTTGATCTATTTATAACCTCTATCATTTAAATCTATCTATTATTTTTATAGTCTTATTATCATAATCAATATCAACATCTTTTAAATTACTAGGTTTTATTGTCGGTGGTAGTCCGATTCCAGTATCTCTATTCGGATCTTTTTTAGTATCTTTATTTGGATTAACTAATTCATTAATAATTTCTTCTTGATCAGTTTTTGGTTGAACTTTTAAACCATTTAAATCGTCTTCATCTAAGAAATAAATAATACTTCCACCTTTTATTGACCAAGGATTTAATATGTTATTTATTGTCAATAATTCATCAATATAAGCAAAATTACCGTATATACTATAACATATTAAATCAATTCTCATAGCCTCTTCTTCTGAAACTATATATGGATAATAATTCAAAGTATCATCTATTACCAAAATAGGATCAACTATATCGGTTAGATTATCTTGATTTTTCATTTTATCTGCTGTTTCTAAAGTATATAAATAACTCATTAAATTAATTTTTATTTTATTTAAAACCAAAAGGGCTCCGCTTCTTTTATCCTGCACCACCACCACCAACTGTATCAACGTTTATGTAAGATCTAGCATCACTCGGTTGTGATTGATCTTGAGATACTCCGACCGTAGAATTAATACCAGATGCCGTTGAATTATTGCTAGGTTCAGTCCCCCCATTCAACGAATTAATAGAATAAACTCTTTTATAACCATTATTAAACATTTTTTCCAATTCACTCCTGCCTAAAGGTCTTCCTAATTCACAATCTATTTTAACGTCAATTCTGGCTGACATATCATTAAATCCTAAATCGTCACTCATTTTCACATCTACATTCTTAACAACTATATTTCCAATATTTATAATTGGGGAATACGGATTTCCTATAGTTAGATGCCATGGCGTAGTGTTTATACCGCACATTAAAGCTATTGAACCTTTTAATGGCCATCTGAATTTAAAAACTGTACCAGCCAATAAAGTAGTAGAAATATTGTTTATGGCATCTCCAACACTTGCACTCGGGTCCGGCATTTTAAATCCTCCCGCTAATTTAGATTTCCCATCATTGTCAGTACCCCCTTTTTGTTTTCCATTAGTGTCAGCTTTAACTCCACCGCCTAAATCGTTCACAAATTGGGTAACACCTTGAACAAAAGCATCTACCATGGCCTTTAAAAAATTAACAAAATTGTCTTTGCCATCAGAAGAAGATCCATTTACTGCACCGATTAATTTTTGAAGAGCAGGACTATTGCCCAACATAAATCTTTGTTCTGATGTTCCCATTTTAAATAAATTACTGAGTATATCTAACATAGCCATACCAGGATCTATTCCATTGATATATTTTTGTTCATATGATGTTTCTAAATTTAAATTTAAAGTTGATGATAAAGATTGTTGACCGCTAGTGTCTCTCATTTTTGCTGTTCTTAATACGTTTGGATCACCAGTCGGCACAAATGTCGCACTATAGTCATCAGTTAATCCCATAGCATTTAACATTCCCCATAATAGACCTTGAGACCAACCAGGAACGCTCATTATATTTTCGGCTCCTTTTATACCCATGTCCTTTAATATATTATTAATCACTTTATCTAATGTTTCTGTTTGATCTGTCCACACTTCATTAAAACTAAAACTCAATAATTCTGAATCATCTTTTGGTTTTATCCAACCAATAACAGTAGATATCGGTTCGACTGCTTTTCCCCATGCTAATAAATTATTAGGTACTATTGCATTATCTGAAAATCTTCTAAGTATCCATAGTCTATTTATTGGATATACACCCAAATCCTTCAAATAAGCGAAATCGCCTGCTTTCAATTTTAAAGCTTTTGTTTGTTGTGTAGTAAAATAATTTATTAAAGAAATATATGGATCCTCATTAGAATCATCGAACATATATACGTTATTCTTTAAATAATTTATTATTTCTACAGTCCCTGATGTTTTTGGATTTTTATAAACCAAAATTGCACTTTCAGTGGCTGGATCTGTTTTATCTGTATTTTGTCCACTTTTAACAAATTGACTTCCTTTTAAATCTAAATTAGTTGTATTTTTTTTTCTTGGTTTTATTTTTGATATTCTATTATAAATATCACCTTTGTTCATATCTCCGAGACTACCATCCTCTTTAACGTTTCTATTATTGAAATTTTCCAAACCCGGGCTAAAAATAAATCCAATTTCTGAATGCACTTTATTAAACTCTTTTTTCTTTATATATTAAAAATAACGTTTGCTAAATTAAAATTTTAATATATAAACACATGATAAAAATATTTGAAAATTTTTTTAATGATATTATTGATTTAGATTTTGGTGATATTGTCACATATAGAGGAATAAGGAAGCATCATAAAAGAGATGAAAAAGCAATGGTAATGGGCATAAAGTATGATGAAAAAAACGGTCATGCTTATTATAGAATTGAATTTTCGGACGGCGGTCAAAAAATATGTAGAGAACAACTTATACAAAAAAGAATTAAAAAAACATATGATGATATAAGGTTCGAATCCAAAATGAAAAAGAAACCGAGCTATTTATATTACAAAAATATAAATGATGAAACTGGAGGATTTTTATTCGTCAAAGAAAAACAGAAAAAGGAAATAGCTAGAAAAGAGAAAAAAAGAAAAGAAAGAGAAAAAAAGAGAGAAGAAATTAGATTAAAAATGTTAGATATAGATCCATATGGTGAAGAAGATTGGGGAATGGATGATTATGATCCTGAATTAGATGGGCCTAGATGGATGATGAATTGGAGATTAAATTATCATTTGGATTAATAATCTTTTAAAATTTGTGAATTATCAAACATATTTATATTAGTAAATATATCATTTTGAATTCTAATATCATCTTTAAATTCATCGAAAAACATCAATATATTAAAATTAGTGTCTGTTTTCAATATTTTTTTAATTTTTAATATTTCATTTACATCTAATTTTTCGTTTTGAAAGTTTGGAATATAATATATGTCTTTTCCTTTATTTAATGATTGTACTATTCTTGTATAAATCATCAAATTAAAATAATCATTATATTTGTTGTCAAAAATTTCATTTTCTTCTAATGCGCTTTTTATATCTATTATAACTTTATTTTTTAAACGATTCACTTTACAATATTTGTCCAATTTTTTTCTATTTTTACACATAACTATATAAAAATCCATACAACAAAATTATTTTACTTTATATATATTTAATAAAGAGTCCAAAGAAAAATAAATTTTTTTATTTAATAAAAAAGAATTGAATAGAAATGTTAATAACGAAAGAAATTGAAGTAAAAATAACAAGACAAAATATCAATCATTATAGAAAAATCGGAAAAAATGTTAATTTGAAAGATAATATTATGGTTAAACCAGAAGAGTTGCCAAAAAATTCTCATAAGATTTTAAAAGTTGTTTGTGATGTATGTGGTAAGGAATTGGATATGAAATGTCAAACTTATAATAAAAGATTATCTTGTTTAAATTATATTACGTGTAAAAAATGCAGCATTGAAAAAATTAAAAAATTAAATCTTATAAAATATGGAGTTGATAATTTTTTAATCACAGATGAATTTAAAAATAAATCAAATAAAACAAAAATAGAAAAATATAACGATATAAATTATAACAACCCTGAAGAAAATAAAAAGACATGTTTATCGAAATATGGAAAAGAATATCCACTACAAGTTGAAGAATTTAAAGAGAAATTAAAAAAAACCAATTTTATAAAATATGGTAAAGAGTATTATTATAATATTGAAAAATTAAAAAAAACTTGTTTGGAAAGATACGGTGATACAAGCGCTATGAAAAATGAAAATATTAAAAAAAAGGCTATTAATATTAAAATGAAAAAAAGAATACCGTTATTATCGAAATATGGTATCGTCAATATAAATGAAAATAATGAATATGTTTGTAATAAAAATCACGTTTTTAATATGAATAAAGGAACCATATCTAGCAGATTGAATTACAAAACAATTTTGTGCCCGATTTGTAATCCATTGTACTCTAGTAATAGTAGCGGGTATCAAATTCAATTATCGAATTTCATTAAAGAAAATTATAATGACGAAATTTTAATAAATAACAAAAATATAATAGATAAAGAAATAGACATTTATTTGCCAAAATTGAAATTGGGATTTGAATTCAATGGTCTTTTCTGGCATAATGAAATTGGAAAAGAAAAAAATTATCATTTAAACAAAACAAATTTAGCGGAACAAAAAGGAATTAAACTCATCCAAATATACGAGGACGATTGGTTATATAAACAAAATATCATTAAATCCAGAATACTGAATCTTTTAAATAAAACTCCAAATAAAATTTATGCTAGAAAATGTACAATAGAAGAAATCGAAAACAATAAATTAATTAGAGATTTTCTACAAAATAATCATTTACAAGGATACATTGGTTCCAAAATAAAAATTGGACTTTTTTATAATAACGAACTCATTTCTTTAATGACTTTCGGTAATTTTAGAAAAGCTATGGGTCAAAAATCACTAGAACATTCATATGAAATGTTAAGATTTTGTAATAAACTAAATACTAATATTATAGGTGGAGCAAGTCGTTTATTTAAATATTTTGTAAAAAAATATAAACCAATTGAAGTAATTAGCTATGCTGATCGTAGTTGGTCTTCGGGTGATCTATACAAGAAATTAGAATTTATTCTAGTTAACAAAACCCAACCTAATTATTATTATATTATTGACGGTATTAGAAAACATAGATTTGGTTTTAGAAAAGACATCCTTGTGAAAAACGGTGCAGATCCAAATAAAACAGAACACGAAATAATGTTGGATCGAAAAATATATAGAATATATGATAGTGGAAATTTGAAATTTATTTTTAAACAATGATCAATTTAATCAATATATTTATAAAAATAATCATTTTAATATGGCAAAACAAATGAAAAAAGATGATGGATTCAATTTTTCGAAAATATCTAATGTTATAGATAACTTATCAAAAAAATCAATGATAACTATAGATAATTTAAAAAAAGAAAGATCTTATATAAACACTGGAATTTATATTCTTAATGCTCTTTTATCAAAAAGTATTTTAAAAGGAGGACTTAGTAAAAATAGATTTACTATACTCGTAGGACCTACTCAAACAGGTAAATCTTATATATGTTTAAATATAGTTAGAAACGCTCAAAAAGAAGGATATAACGTCATTTATATAGATACAGAATTTTCTATTGAAAACAGCGATTTTGATATGTTTGGAATTGATGTATCAGATCAAAATAAATTTATGTTAATTAGAAGTAATAAAGTAGAAAATCTTAAAATATTCTTAGCCCAATTATTAGACGAATTAAAGAAACAAAAAGAAAAAGGCGAAGACGTTTCCAAAACTATTTTTGTCATTGATAGCCTAGGAGCACTAGCATCAAAAAAAGAAGTAGACGACGCCATAAAAGGCAATGATAAACAGGATATGAGTAGAGCCAAACAGATTAAGTCATTGATGAGAATAATCATTGATGATTTGGGATATCTAGGTGTGCCTTTATTAGCGACTAATCATCAATACTTGAGTCAAGATTTATTTCCTGTAGCTATCCAAACTGGTGGAGAGGGTTTAAATTACTTGGCTTCTACTATAGTTTTCTTATCAAAAGCAAAACTTGAAGATAAGGATAGGGATGAATTATCGACAGGTTCAACCGGTTCCATAATCACAGCTTTATCTAGAAAAAATAGATTGGCAAAACCAAAAAAAGTAAAATTTGAAATTGATCACTCAAAGGGGTGTAATTCATATAAAGGACTTGAATTCTTCTGTACACCAGAGAATTTTGAAAAAGTTGGCATAGCTAAATTAAAACCAGTCGTTGATAAAAAAACTGGAGAAATTACTTATGTGAGCGGTTCAAAATGGTATGTCAAACATTTAGATAAAACACTATTTGATAGTCAACTTTATAATGGTAAAGTATTTACTAAAGAAGTATTAGAATCATTAGAACCAATTATATATGAGTATTTCAGATATGCATCATATGAGGAATATCAAAAAGAAATGGAAGCTTTAGATGATCAATATGCGGAATTTGAACAAGATGTGGATTTTGATATCGATGCCGACAATATGGATGATAAATTATTTACATAAAAAAAGAGGATTTTAAAGTCCTCTTTTTGTTTTTTGGTACAAAATGAAAATGAAATAGATTAATAATAAGTTATTTAATTAAAAAATTATTATATCATCATCATTTTTTTTAGATAATTCTATTAATCCCTTTTCTATAATATTGAAAAATTTTATTATATTATCTGGTTCTCCTATAATATTGACATTATAATTAATTTTAATAACTCCGGATATTTTATTTATTTCGATGTTTACGTTACAATTTCTAGCTGCATCATACAAATAATGTTTAAACGTATTTTTTATAGCGAAACCGACTGAAATGCGAAAACTGGTTGTTGTTAATTTCATTCAAATTATTAAAATCTTTGAATTCTTTTAAATTATTCATATATTTTTATTATTATATATTAAAGTAAAAAAATCAGTTTTTAAAACTTCGACGAATAAATTTGATAAAATAATTAATTATAGACACTAAAAAAATAAGAGAAAATATATGAATGAAAATGAAGTAATGAATGCACAAACGGAGAAATTTTTCTTCACTTACATTTTAGACAATCCTACTCAATTCTATAAAGTAGAACCTGGATTTTTTAAGAATGAAGATATACAATTTATTTATACTGTTGTAAGAGATGAATTTTTAGTAAGCAAAAATAAAAAAACACCATCCCCACAACAAATTGTGGCAATGATAAAACTTCGAGATCCAGAAGAAAAAGTATCCAACAATGTTATCAAATCTATTCTTAAAAATGACAATTCTGTACACGATCCAGAATGGTTAGAAAAAAGATTTAAGGCTTGGCGTATGTCAAATTTAATAAAAAACGCCACGTATCAAGGTATTGAAATGATTAGAAATTTAAAAGACATAGATTATGATAATGTATCTGATGTAGCAGCACAACTCAAATCTGTTTATGCTAATTTATCTTTACTTGAAGATGACGATGAAGATCTGGGAGCTGATTTCGATGACGCCGAAATGCATAAACAAGAAACATCTAAAAATAAAATATCATCTGGATGGGGAAATGTTGATGTTTTATTACAAGGAGGATGGGACAAAGGAACTTTTAACGTATTAATGGGGGAGACAAACGTGGGTAAGTGTTGTATGGGAAAGACAATGGTTTCCATAAAAAATAAAAAAACTGGTGAAATAAAACAAATTAAAATTGGAGAATTTTATAATTTATTAAAACCAACATTTGTTTCACGTATATAATAATAAAAAAACTTAATTATGGAATGTAAAATTTGTAATAAAAAAGTTAATGGAACGAAAGGTTTATCGATACACTTAATCTTATCTCACGAAGTAAATATAAAAGAATATTATGATAAATATTTAAAAAAAGAAAATGAAGGTAATTGTTATTTTTGTGGGAAACCGTCTATTTTTTTCAATATGACCAAAGGATATCATAGGATATGTGATTCTAAGGAATGTCTAGGAAAAACTAGGGCTACTGGAACATACGAATTTTTAATGTACAAATATAATTTATCTAAAGACGAATCTATAAAATTAATGAATGAAAGAGCTTTAGATAGAGGTAAAAAAATAAAAAGTGGTTTATGGAAATCTTTTGAAAAAAATGAAAACTTTTTTAAAGAAAAATCTAGACAAAGTATTAATTTTTGGTTAAAAAGAGGATATTCTGAAGAAGAATCTAATAAAATATCAAATGAAATACAAAAAAATATAATTGAAAAAACATCAAAAAAAAGACACGAAAATAAACATTTATATTTAGATGTTAATCCAACACAATTGGCATATTGGTTAAAAAGAGGATATAGCGATGAAGAATCCAAGAAGAAAATTTCAGATAGACAAAAAACATTTACTTTAGAAAAATGTATAGAAAAACATGGTGAAATAGAGGGATTAAAAATATGGAACGAGAGACAAAGAAAATGGAGTGAAAAAATTGAAGAAAAATATAAAAATGGAGATTTTGTAAAATTTAGAAAAGATATGACTTCATCACCTGAAAATGAATTATTTAAATCTTTGGTAGAAAAATTAAATATTAAAGATAGATCATATTATGGGAATAATCAATATTTTAGATATTTTAAAGAGATAGGAAGAACATTTTCTTATGATTTTGTTCATGATAGAAAAATAATAGAATTTAATGGTGATTATTGGCACTGTAATCCAAAATTTTATAATAAAAATTATTATCATAAATATTTACAAATGACAGCAGAAGAAATATGGGATAATAATAAAATAAAAAATGATATTATTATAAAAGAAGGATACGAAGTTTTATCCATATGGGAAAATGATTATAAAAACAATAAAGAAAAAGTAATTCAAGAATGTATAGATTTCTTGAATAAAAAAGAATAAATATAAAAATGTTAAATAATTTTGAAAGAAAATTTATAGATACAATAGAAATAGAAGATTGGCAAGTAGAAACTGATACTGGTTGGTCTGATATAAAATCAATTGGGAAAACAATAGAATATGATGAATGGACATTAAAAACTGATATGGGATTAGAATTAACTTGTGCAGACACTCATATAGTTTTTGATGAAAATGGATATGAGACTTTTGTTAAAGATTTATATTCTGGTTGTATTATAAAAACTAAATCTGGTTTACAAAAAATCTTGTCTGTTAAAAAAACTGATAAAAAATCGAATATGTTTGATTTGCAGTTAAATGATAAAAATCACAGATTTTATACAAACGACATATTAAGTCATAATTCAATGTGGCTCTACAATATCGCTTGTAATGCTGCAAATCAAGGAAGAAACGTGGCTGTTATAACTGTTGAAATGTCTCAACGCAAAGTCATGAAACGTCTAGGCGCTATGAGATTGAAAATTGATGTTGACCAATATGATGATATTAGTAAAGATTCTGTATTTATTAAAAACAAAATAAATCAACTCAAAAATACAAATAATGGTTTATTCAATACTGAATCCCCTGGCAAAATATTTGTTAAAAAGTTTAATACTGGGGATTGCACAATAGTAGACATAGACAATTATTTAACTAAACTCGAAGAAATGAAGGGAATTGATTTAGATTTGGTAGTAATAGATTATATCAACTTAATGTCAGTGAGTAAATTAAATAAAGACATATCTAATAATTTATATATGAAAGGAAAACATTTGGCTGAAGGACTCAGGTATATTGCCGATAAATTCAACTTAGCGCTCATAACAGCGACGCAAGTAGATAGGGCCGTATGGGGAGCAAATGACATTAAATTACAGGATGTTCCTGAGTCTAAAGCTGTAGCCGAAACTGCAGATACTTTTTGGGCAATAATCCGTAATCAAGAAATGAAAAAACATAATAAATATAGATTAAAAATATTAAAATTGAGGGATGGCGATCACAAAGAAGAAACAATTTTATTTGATTTTCATCCTAAATTTTTAGTAATTGAAAATGATATAATGGAAGCATAAAAAAGAGATGTTTAAAACCTCTCTTTTTAGTATTTATTAAATTGTTCTATTTTACTAGCATCTATAAATTTTAATAAATCTATAAATCCGCAATAAATAAAAACTTCTTTTTCTTTTTCGTTTAATTTTGAATATATTTCCCCGGAAATTAAATCATAAATCACTTTATTTGATAATTTATCATATGGGGTTTTTATAAATTTATTTTTAAATAAATAAAATTTTAATTGATTAAGTCTGGCATATATTTCAGTTGGTTCACTTAAATATTTTATATATGATGTATCTTTTATAGCTGGAATATTCCAATCATTACCTGTTATTTTTCTTATGATATATTCTTGTTTTTCTGGTGAATTTGTAAAATTAAATAATTTTACAAAATTTTCTTTGTTATTTGACATATCATATACTACGTGCATTAATTCATGATACATATTATCGGCGTTTGCTAGAGGATCCAATATCATAATATTATGATTAATTATAGCTGCCATTGTTTGAGTATTAGATATTTCTCTATCTATTGATCTAAAAAGATTATTACAAAATTCGTCGTTTTTTTTATAAAAAACTATTACGGAATCTAATTTTTTAATTATTTCATTTTTGTTATTTATCCAAGGATCATTAGATACTTTTCTTTTTGCTTCTTCTAGAACTCTTTTATATACGTAATTGTCATTGGCGATATTCAATGTTTTGGCATAATTTTGAAAATAATTCATATCATATCTTTTTGGATTATCTCCTTTAATACTATTGAAAATTAAAGCAATATTTAACGCTAAAGTGGCAGCTTTATTCAGTGTCCCTTCATTTAAATTATTATAATCTTCAAAATTTTTTATCATATTATTATATATAATTTTTTTAATTATATATTTTTTTGAAAATGTTAAATAAAAAAACCCTCTAATTAAAGGGTTTTTTTATTTTTATTCACATTTACTCCAATGACAATCTAAACAAGAAATACAACTTTCTTTATATACAAGATTGGTTGAACCGCAATTTGGACAAATATTTTTGCCATTTCCCTTATCGTCTTTTATATATTTCTTCAACATTCTGATTATACCTTTTTTCCAAGTTCCCATAGTATCACCGTCCAAATTTAGAGATTCTATGATACCTACAACAGAAGGAAGATGAATATGATGTCTGAGTAAAGCACTAGTCATTTTACCAATATTCCAATATTCTCTAGCGAAAGATCTATTTAAACCTGTCATTATAACTTCGTATCCTTCTTTATCAATATAAATAAAGTCATATCTAGATACTAAAATTCCTTCTTTGTTTTTTATTTTTTCCTTTCTTATTTGGCCTTTTTCTATCCACGCTGGAATGACAAATGATTCTGCTAGACCAGTGAAAATTTCATAGGGAGAATCTTTTAATATACCAATAAACCCAATCCATTTTTCACCCTTATTAGTGAATCTAATAACATCACATTCTAAAATTCTTGGTCTTTTTGGTGCATTATTTTCTTCAAATTCAGTTTTCTTTTCTTCTTTTTTAACAATAACGCCTTGTCTGGATCCATCTCTATATATTGTTATTCCTTTACATCCACTTTTCCATCCAGTTTCATATACTTTTGAAACTAATTCCTCAGTAATATTATGTGGTAAATTCACCGTAACTGAAATAGAATGATCTATCCATTTTTGAATTTGACCTTGCATATTCACTTTTTCTACCCAATCAATATCATTTGATGTTGAATTGAAATAAGGTGATTGTTTAATTATTTCATTTAATTTTTCATCATTCATTTTAGAAACTTCATCAACATCAAATCCTTTAATTTTTAACCATTCAACAAATTTGTGATGAAAAACCACATATTCTTCCCAATCAATACCTTCAGCATCGGTAAAATCTATTTTAACTTTATTATCATTTTGATTTATTTTTCTACGTCTTTTATAAGCAATTAAATAAGCTGGTTCTATTCCCGATGTTGTTTGAGTTAATGTGCTTACAGATCCTGTTGGTGCTAAAGTCAATAATGATATATTTCTTCTACCATAATTTTTCAACATTTCAGATAATTCTTTATCTGCATCTTTTAATCTATTAATAAAAGGATTATTAATTTCTCTATTATAATCATATATTGGAAAAGTTCCTCTTTCTTTAGCAAGGTTACAAGACGATTTATAAGCATTTATAGACATAAATTTATGAATTTCTACAGAAATTTCTGTAGCTGATTTAGTGCCATAATGTTTATTTAAAGCAGCTAACATATCTCCCTCTCCAGTAGTACCAAATCCAGTTCTCCTACCTTGAATAGTTTTTTCTTTTATATCTAACCACAATTGTTTTTCCCTACCTTTAATATAATCTTCCTCGGGATCAGAATTAATTTTTTCTATTATTTTATATATTTTTTCGATTTCTAAATCTATCATATCATCCATTAATCTTTGACCTATCCAAACATGTTTCTTAAATAAATCAAAATCAAAATAAGCTTTATCAGTAAATGGATTAATAACATAAGAATATAAATTGAGAGCCAATAACCTACAGGAATCCTTGCTACAAAGGGGAATTTCTCCGCAATTTTCAGTTAAAACGTTGATTTTAAAGTATTTATCCGTGATAAAATAAGTGTGAAAGTCGTCCACAGTTCCGTTATATACGTTTTCTATTCCATCTAATTCTACAGATAATACTTTATGATTAAAAAATACAGATTCTTCTTTAAGTTCATTATAAGAACTAAAACCATATTTAGTTTTTAATCTAAATGGAATTTCGTTTTCTTTGCATTCTTTTTCCCATTCTTTCAATAATGGGATTCTTTTTAAGTTAAATTCTAAATCATTGTATATTTTTAATTGTTTTTGTTTAGTTTCATTTCCTTTTGCGTTATATGTATCATTTATTGTGTTTTTTCTTTTATTTCTTATATTATTATTTGTATTAATATAATTTAGAGAACAACCATGTGAACAGAAACTTATTTCTCTTTTTATATAATTAACCCAAAAATATTTACCGCAATTTTCACATGTTTTTTCTATCATCACACAATTTTCTCTAATTTCGGCATTATATCCATTATTTAAAGCTTTTTTATATGTTTCAACTAATCTTGGATCATTGTTGATAAAATCAATTTCTAATTCAATAGCTACTAATTTGGCTAAAGATGTTACACTTTCAAAATTTCTAAATTTTGTAAAATATTGTGGTAAATTATTTTTTCTAGCATAATTTATCCAATCTTTTTTGGAAAATCGTTTACCTAATTGTTTAGTTAAAATTATAGCATGATTTTTAATTTCTTCATCTAATATTCCACTATAATTCGGATTATTCTCTCCTGGATGAGATGCGAAATCCAATTTCCATTTATTTGACATACTATGATAAGAATTCAATTTTCCTAATTTATCAATTGTATGTAATTTATCATGTTTTTCTTTTGACATGATAACTAAATTTTCAGGATTATTATTCATGCCATTATAATCTTTATGATGAACAACCAAATTTTCATTTAAATCAACATTTTTATTATAATATTGAGCGATCAATCTATGTTCTCCGATCGATTCACTACCATTCCTAAGTGTATAATAAGTATTAGATTTTTTATATTTATTTTCATATTTAGTCATAATCTTCAAACTATCACCATATTTTAAATTTTTAGCCTCTACTCTATCATTATCTCTTAATACAAATACATGATTTCCAGTAACTCTGTATGAAATACCTCCTTCGATTGTAACTTTATAAATTTGTTGATCATATCCAGTTATGCGAGGATTTCTCATTTTTCTAATAACTAATTTTCCTTCATTATCCATTGAGTAAACTGGAACATCTTTACCTTCTTCCGCTAATTGTTTTATACTGACAGCATTGCGTCCATCAGCTACAGCTATTAAAGTATCTCCAACAACACATGGATTTGTTGAAATAGTCTTAAAACCTTGATCAGCATAACAATCCGGAACTGATTCACCTATAACTGTGTCCCAAAATAAAACACCTGGCTCAGCCGATTTCCAAGCGTTGTGTATTATTTTTTTCCATAATTCACTGGGATTAATTTCTTTAGATACTCTTGGATTTTCAGAATAAATAGGATATTTTTGAATATAATTTTTCTTATTTTCAATAGCCTTCATAAATTCATCATCTATTCTGACAGATATATTTGATCCAGTTATTTTACCATCAATCATTTTAGCGTCAATAAAATCTTCACTATCAGGATGATTTATACTAATAGATAACATTAAAGCTCCTCTCCTACCATTTTGAGCCACTTCTTTAGTAGAATTAGAATATCTTTCCATAAAAGAAACTATACCAGTTGACGTTATAGCGGAATTTTTAACTGGAGATCCTTTAGGTCTTATATGAGATAAATCATGACCTACTCCACCCCTTCTCTTCATTAATTGTATCTGTTGTTCGTCAGTTAAACAAATAGCACCATAACTATCAGATTCATTTCCAACAACATAACAATTAGATAAACTAACTATTTGTTTATTATTTCCTATTCCTGACATAGGACTTCCTTGTGGTATTATGTATTTAAATTTATCTAATGTTTCGAATATCTCTTTTTCTGTTAATGGATTTTCATATTTATTTTCAATTCTAGCAAATTCTGATGCTAATCTATTGTGCATATCTGTTGGATCTTTCTCATAATATATAATATTATCATCTATAATATCTTTCAAACAATATTTATTAATCCAAACATCTGTTGATAATTTATCACCATCAAAATATTTTATAGTAGATTCATAAACTTCATTTTTAGAATATAATTTCTTAGTAAATTGATCGCTTCCCATATTGTTAATTTATTTTTTATTTTTATTGATTAAATGACATATAGTTTAAAAATTATTTAAAATTCATGTCATTAATATACTTATTTAATTTATTTATAACATCATCTTTATAATTAATTCTTAATAATTTTAATGAATTTTTTTCACAAAATTCATTTTTTATAATATCATGTTTTTTTATAATATCGAATTGTTTTTCACCACCCCATCTATCAACTGATTCAAAGTGTTGTATACCATCATATTCTATGCAAATATTATAATCCGATAAATAAAAGTCAAATGGTAATTTTTTAGTGTCCTTACAATCATCAAATTTTTTTTGTCTAATAAAATTAATATTTTTATTTCTTAAATATTCAACTATTTTTTTCTCCCCGCTACTTTCATTACAAAAAATACATCCATGACCATCTAAATGATTATTTAAAGTCTGAAAAAATTCACCATGCTTATTACATATAACTCTTATTTTATTAGATGTTCTATCAAAATTTTCAGTATCATATTCGTATTTATTATCATGCAAATTATTTAATTTTTCAATAATATCGAAATAATTTTTTTTACTATTCGGAGAACATTTATAACATCCCTTACCTTGTAAATGATTAACTGGTGTCTGCTCGAAAATACCATGAACTGGACATACTATTTTTACTTTAGTATGCATACTAATATATTCAACCAAATCATAATTATATAAATCATTATGAACCATTTTAAATTTATTAATTATAACTTCTTTATCATTCCTCTTCTTATCAAAAAAACATTTCTTACAACCATGCCTAATATGATTATGTGGAGTTTGCTCGAAAACACCATGAATTGGACATATTATTTTTATCTTAGTGTGCATATTAATATATTCAACTAAAGAATAATCATAATAATTATCATGAATATTATTAAATCTTTTTATAAAATCATCAATTGACATATTTTTATTAGCACATTTAGGACACCCACTTTTTAAATGAATATGATTAGCAGGTTGTTGTTCAAAAATTCCATGAACTGGACATATTATCTTTACCTTAGTCTTATTGTTAATATAATTTACTAAAGAATAATCATATCTATCTTTATGAATTAAAATAGATTTATTTATGAAATTTTCATTTTTATCCATATATTTATTTAAAATCCATGTCATCTAAAATATTTAAATACCCCTTATCTTTTAATTCTCTAAGTATAGACGTGGCATATTTTTTATCTAATAGTTTAAACATATTAAAAATATTGTCGGTGAAATAATAGCTGAGTTCAACAAATATTTCAGACTTGGAATATTGTTTATCCATATTTATCAATAACATTTTGTAATAATTATTGAATATGGCTTTATTTGGTTTTCTTCTATTGACGCTAAAATCTAAATCTGTATTATTTTTTAATAAATTATATATATCTTCAGATAATTTTCTTCTGCTAGCGATTTCATCACCTCTTCTACTTTCTTCATCGAAAATACTTCCTTTTTCTATTGGAATATCACCCGAATCATAAGCATCTAATTCATTTATTCCATAATTGATATAATAAGAATTATCTTCTAATTCTACTTTGTTTAATTTTCCATTAAAAATTGTGTCTCTTTTTAAACTATGTTTTCCTTCTAACTTATGATTGTTTGTATTATATTTAAAATAAACATCCAAATCACTTTCTGATTCATCATTATTGACAGTATTATCTATTGTAATATCTGTATCTTCTATAATATCTGTATCTTCTATAATATCTTTGGCAAAATCGTCATTTAATTCTTCTTGTATTAATAAATCTTCTTCTAATATTTCAATTTTTATTTCATCTTCTTCATTTATATTATCAGATTCTATTTCAATCATATTTAAAATATTATTTTTTACATCGCAAGATATATCTATTGTGGATATATATGCTAATCCGCATTATAGGTTTAAATAATTTTTTGTAATTTATAGGAAGGTCATAATCTTTTTTATATATAAATAATAAAATACAAAAATTTATTATGTCATCAAAAGATAAAAAAATAGAAACTAATATAATAACAACAGAAAAAGTCAATCAAATAATGGAAAAAGAGAAACACGCTCTTCCATTAAAATTACACGAAAGACTTTGGTTTAGAGGTAAAGATAATTTTGGTATAAGAAAGCAGGGTATTAAATTCGCATCAACTCAAGAAGAAATAGAAGAATATATTAAATGTAAATTATCAGTTTATTATTTTGCTGAAAAATATTGTAAAATTAAATTAGAAGACGGTTCTGTTGGTCAAATGAAACTCAGAGATTATCAAAAAGATATTATTAAACTATATACCGAAAATCGATTCAGTATATTAATGGCTAGCCGGCAAGTAGGTAAATGTATTGATTTTAATACCAGAATATTATGCAAGGACGAACTAACGGAAAATACATTTTATATTTCTATTGGAAGACTTTATTATGATATATTATCAGAAAAACGTAAATTAAACATCTACGAAAAAATTAAACTTTTTCTATATAAAATTTTAGAAAAAATTTAAATACATTTACATTTATGTCATAAAGCCGTTTAAACTTTTTCATATAATTTGTATATAAATAATAAAAAATACGAATTATGGAAAATTTAATTACATGTAAAGTTTGTGGCAAACAATCGACGAGAATCTATGGAGCTCATTTAAAAAAACACGGTTTAACGTCTGAAGAATATTTAAAATTGTATCCTGGCTCTCCTCTTTACACTGAATCAGATAATAAACAAACCACGAAAAATTCGGGAAAACATATGAAACAAGAAAAATATAGAAAGATGTTTTCTGAAAAAATCAGAGGCGAAAATAATCCAAATAGCAAAGCAAAAACCACAGAAGAAGAAAGAAAAAGTAGAAGTCCTTTCTCAAAAAATTTTATAAAATATAAAAATGAAAATGAAGTTTTGAATTTTTCGATGAAAGTTCAAAAAGAAATTACACCAGAAAAAAGACCAAATAGAATAGAATATTGGTTAAATAAAGGATATTCTTATGTAGAAGCTGAAAAACAATTAACAAATAGACAAAAAACATTTTCATTGAAAAAATGTATAGAAAAATACGGAGAAGAAAAAGGTAGAGAAATATTCAGTGATAGACAAAAAAAATGGCAAAAAAGCTTAAATGAAAATGGTAATTTAAAACATGGATTTTCAAGATCTTCTCAAATCTTATTTTACGATATTTTAGAAAAATATGATTTGAAAGATCATAGACATATATTTTTTGCTACTAAAAATAAAGAATTCAATTTACCAAAAAAAGAAGGCGGAATATGGATTTATGATTATACAGATATTAAAAATAAAAAAATGATAGAATATAATGGAGATGAATATCACGCAAATCCAAAATATTTTGAAAAAAATGATATATCACATCCGTTCAGAAAACAATATACAGCTGAACAAATATGGGAAAAAGATAAAAGGAAATTAAATGTAGCTGAGGAAAATGGATATTCTATGCATGTAGTATGGGATTCTGAATATCGCAGTCATCCAGATAAAATTCTTCAAGAATGTCTTGATTTTCTAAATGTTTAGATATTGTAAAACGATAGAATTTATTAGATCACAGTGACAATACCAAACTCAACGCGGTATAGAAATTTTTAAGTAGCCACAGAATCCACTTTCGGAACGATAATGATCAAATCCCTTTTTTTCATAATAATATTTAATCATATCGATTAGATGTACATTATGTCCGCCTCGAGTATTAAAATCATCGGCATATAATGTAACACTATCTGATGATTCAAATTTTTTATTTATTTTTCTTATCAATTTCGGTAATCTCTCCTTAGCTTCTTTTAATAATTTTTCTTCTCTCATTTTAGATTCAGATTCTTTTCTATTCTTTAATTCATCAAGATCGATATCATTATATTGTCTTTTTTTAACGAAATTCAGCCATTCGTTCATGCTTTTTAAATTTTCCATGTTTTCTTTTTTTTTTTAATATATACAATAAAAAAAAAGAAAATACAGATTATGAAACACGTCAAACTATATGAAGAATATGGGTTAGTTAATAAAATTAAAAGAAAATTATTCCCAGAAGAAATTAATGATGTTATCGATGAAATTGAAAATGATCCAAAAATTTCTAAATTGATTTATGGTCCTACTAAAGAAGATAAATACGGAATATCTGAAGTGTGTATTGGTTATAAAATCGGAAACGATAAAGCAATAACTCTATCTGGATTTTCTAGTAATTGTCACATTAAACTATGGAAATTACCTATAGGATCTGATGGAAAAATTTTAGGGATATATTATATAGATGAAGATACAAATAGAAGGATTGGAAATTCTTTACGTGAATTAGTTAGAAAATTTAAAAGTGGAACAAGATATCAAAATTAAATAAAAAAATTTTCATCGTAAAAAAAACCTACCCGATGAGTAGGTTTTTTTTACGATCAAGACAAGAGTTCCAGAAAAACCCTCTTCCGAGGGGTGAAAAAATTTATTTATCATCATCAAAATCGAAAAAATCATCGATTGATTCGTCTTCGATGACATCGTTTGATGGAAGTTTAGTACTAGCCTTTTTAATTGAATCTTCAGCGTAATTAAATGGTTTGTTACCATTAAGTAACTGGATGATTTTATCAACATTACTTCTTTTTTCATCAGACCATCCTTCCATAGATGGAGCGTGATCTTCCAAATTAACATTAGCTGGTCGAGATGTAACAACTTCTTTAATTTTATTTTGCCATTTTTTATCTACAATAGAAAATTTACCGTTTTCTTCAACAACAGGAGGTGTAATAAATTTATTAGTTTTATCATTCCAAATTTTAATTGGAGAATTTGTTAAGAATTGACTGGTATCATAATTTGGCATTTCAACTGTTCCTCTACCGTCGGGTGATGGAGTTTTTACCAATTTTATAATCAATCTAAAATCTTTTCCATTCACGAAATCGAAAATGTTACATTTTTCTCCAACATCTCCATTAATCTCAGCATTAATTTTCTGTTTAATCTTTGGACCATAAGGATAAACTAAAATTTTACCGACCAATTCAGGATGTTGTTCATCTTCAATAATCATCACATAAGAATAAAATTTAGTACTTCTTTTTATTCTCTTTGAATTTTCAACATCTGCTTGATTATTAGATTTGTAAAGTTTCCAAAAAGTTGCACATAAAGGACATGGTGTTTGTTGTGAAATATTCTTTTCACAATCATAATATCCAGCTAATTCAGGATAATCTTTAAAATCTGCATAATGTACATGTTTTTGAATAGCTGCTGGGCCTGTTCCCGAACCATCACGGTTAACATTTCTAATAAATCTAATAGTTGATCTGTAACCAACGCCCTTTGGATCTGCTGCGTCTTCTAATTTTGGACGATATATACCGTCTTGGTTTTTGCTTTCTTTATTTAAAAAAGCCAATTCTTCATTTTGAACTTCATCATTCGATTCAAATAAGAAATTTTCATCTTTGTCTTTGTATTCTGCCATAAAGCCTACGATTTTTTTTTGATGATAGCTATTGCCGTCATTTTCATTTAATTGCCTAAAAAGCCTTTTAATATATAATATATATTATTAATTAAAAATAGTTTTAAAAAATAACATATTTAATTATATTAAAATTTAATTTATATTTTCAATCCTTCATTCATCATTAATTGTTTAAAATTTTCTATTTTTTCATTATCATCAATTTCTTCATATGATACTTTCAATATAGCATTAAATAATCTTTTAATATATTCTTCTTTTGTTAATTCTTTTTGACCGTCAATTCCGTCAAAATTATTTAAAATTTTAATATAAAATTCATCGAATGATAATCTATCATTATAATTTTCATTTAAAGATTTAATAAGAATATTAAAATCTTGATATAATTTTTTATATAATTCAAAATCATCTACTATATTTTCACTTAATATTTCCCTGATTGTTTTGTTCATTAATTTTCACTCCAATCTTCTTCGCCATATGGATCCATTTCACTGTATACTCTTTTAATTTCTTTCTTTTTTGAAATTGATGAACAATCTTGTCCAACAGATCCTCGTATACCGTAATTACCGTGTATTCCACTTGTACCGTCAGATCCTCGTATACCGTAATTACCGTGTATTCCACTTGTACCGTAATTACCATGAAAACCATAATATGATTCTTTACCTAATTGTTCAGCTATATATTCTGAATATTGTATAGATTTATCTAATTTCTCAGCTATATATTCTGAAAAATTAATAGATTCGTTCAATGTATTTGCAATATAATTTGCATATTGAATAGAGTTATTTAATTTTTTTTTAACATCATCATCATTTTTAAATCCATATGTTAAACCAGAATATTTAACATCATATAATGGACTAACACCTAATTTTTTATTTGGTGTAACACTTAATGTTTTAGACCGATAAACTTTTTGTTTTATTATTGGAGATTCTTCCAATAATCTTTGTTTTTCTAATTTTTTTTGATATCTTTTATTAAAAAAATTCACTATAAAATTAACCATTTTTAAATCCGTGATTATTTTTTGCTTTATCTATAATGGATATTATTATAGGTAAAGTATAGAAATATAATTGTTTAGCATCCATCATGTCCACATTTGGATGTTTATCCATGTAATCTATACATTCATCGATATAATCAGAACAAAACTGATCATATGTATATTGATAATTTATATTATAATTAGATAATGCTAGATTAATTAATGAAATCGATTCTTTAAAAGAATCGTATCTTTCAACAAAAAGTTCATTTGTGATTCTTTCTTTAAATTCCTTTTTTCTTTCTTCTATATTATTATCAGTTTTCATTAAAAAACCTTTTTTGTATTTTATATTATTTTTTTTCTATTTAGTTTTTAAAAATTAATATATAGTTTAAAATAAAACATATTATGTCAGAACAAAATAATAGCATTTTACAAGATGAACTGAATTCTAATAATGATACAGATTATATAAAATCTTCAAATGCTGTTAAATTATTACCAATAATAACTAATAATCAAGGTAAAATAAAATTATATACTGAAACTAATTCCAATATAAAAATCGGCGATAAGGTTTTTATAATGTATGATGATACTCACATATTTTTTTCAGAAATAATACTGGATAATTATTTAGAATTTTCGGATTGTGACAATTGGATATTCCTTAAGCAATTCCAAGGTTATGAAGTAATAGATGTAAATGAAAATAATAACGAAATAACAATTAATAGATATTATGATCCCAAATTCATTGGTAAGAGTTTTTTTGATCATTATATATCCAAAATTTATATAAGAAATTTAAAATCCACTGGCGGTGAAATAGACGGCGCCACAATAAGAAATTGTGATCTTAATATGTCAAATGAGAATTTAACACAGGCTATAATTCTAGAAGGAGTTTCCAATAACATATGTTCGAAAAATAAATATGATGATGATTATATATCAATAAATTCTTTTGTTTCTACTGCTACGACAATTAGTACATATAAACCATATTTATATAACAATAAAAATACACCGACAATATATGAAAATCTAATATCTTCTTATTATAGTAAAAATAATAATAATTATGGATATACTATTATGAATAATGTGAGTATCCAGAATTCAAAAATAGATAACGGTTATTATTATAATTGTGAATTTAATAATTGTGAATTAAACGGTGGACATTATTCAATGTGTGATTTAAAATCATGTACAGTAAACAATGGTAATTTCGAAGAATGTGACATTGATAATAATTCAATTTGGTTTTATGGTCAATGGAGTGGTTCTACTGATTTTTTGCCTAATGTTTGGTATGATGGGATTTGGGACTATGGAAATTTTTTAGGAAGAGAATGGAAAAATGGTATATTCAATGATGGAAATTTTTCTGGTTCTACATGGAAAGATGGCATATTTAACGGCGGTTCTATGTATTATTCCACTTGGTCTAATGGCAGTTTCAATAATGGACTTATAAACTGGACTTATTGGGAAAATGGAATTTTTAACGATGGTGAAATGATAAATTGTACTTGGATTGATGGCGTTTGTAATGGTGGTGATTTATTGAACACTTCATGGACAGGAGGTATTTTCAATGATGGTGTTTTTCAAAGAGGAATATGGTATAATGGCACATTTAATAATGGACTAATGTATAAAACACATTGGTATAATGGTACATTCAATAATGGCATATTTAATTCAGAAAATAGCGTAACTGATTTAGATGATGGTTATATTAAATTAAATAATTTTACATCTACTGACAGTTATTGGGAATATGGTTATTTTATGAATGGAAATTTCAAAAACAGTATATGGCAGGACGGAATATTTTATAATGGATTTTTTGAGGAAAATAGTTTTTGGTTCGACGGCACCTTCAAGTACGGTGAATTTAAAAATAGTTTTTGGGCCGGTGGTACAAATTTAAATACTAGTGTTTTTGAGAACGGTAATGTGACATCATCATATTTTCACAATGTTAACTGGATATCTGGGAATTGGAATAGCGGTCAACTAGGTATGCCATTGGCGACAATACCGTGTATAGTGTACTGGAGCGGAGGCACTTTCAATAATGGTATTTTTGGAAGCGGCAATCAAAATATGTCCAGTGATACTGATGTTCGATGGTATAACGGTAATTTTTATAATGGAACATTTTATAGTTATTATATAAATGAAGAATCAGATTCACCCAATTCTTCATGTATAGAATACACAGGAGAATGTGGTTTTCATGATGGGATTTTTTACAATGGCAATTTTTATGGAACTTTCTGGGGAGGAGTGTGGATGACTGGAAACTTTGATGGTTGCAATAAATCAGGTAAGCTTATATCTAATTATTATTTACAAAATAATCTTCAATATGGAGTTATAATAAAAAGATATGGTGACGGTAAAATTAATGATTGATTCTTTAAGAACAGACCATTATCTATTTATATATAATAATAAAAAAAATTATGGATACTTTAAAAAAGATATGGGAATTTATTAAAAAATTCTCGCCTTTTATATTTTTCATAACAACTGTCTTGTTAATGGTATTTCTTTTTCAAACATGTAACACATTAAAAAATGAAAGAGCTCAAAGAGAATATGAAAACAAGCTTAATGAACAAAATTTTAAAGCAAAAACAAACGATATCACAGTTGGATTTAATAAAAAATTAAAAGCGTGGGAATTTGAAAAAGCCAGTTATATTTTAAAATTGGAAGATTTAGAAAAATATGATAAAGGATTATCTGATACTATAAAGAAATTGAAAGGTAAAATAGCAATATTAATATCTACTAATAGTACAATAGATATAGGTAAAACTACAATAGGTAACGATTTAATAAAATTGAATGAAGAACATTACGGTTTAAATTTCACTTCCAGATATAGTGATCCAGGTCTATTTCAAGTTATATCTGGTCAAAGTAGATTTTATGCTATTCAAGAAAAAATAGTAGAAGGAAATAATACTACGGTTAATTGGCATATAAAATCTGATAGTACTATAATAGATACTAATTACATGAAAATAAAGATCATATATGGACTTAGAGAAAGTGACAAGTATTATAATGTATTTGCTTCAACATCATCCCCTAAAGTAATCTTTACTGATTTGACAGGAGGATATTTCATAGATAAACAACCCCCATTACCATCACAAAAACCAAAGAGATGGGGAATTGGTCCTTATGTTGGAGCGGGATTAAATTTAGATTTAAATGGAGCTAATCCAAGATTTGGATGGAGTGTCGGGGTTTCTATTAATTACGATATATGGCAATGGTAAGAAATAAAATGATTTTTTAATTTAATATATAAATATGGATAAAATTTAATAAAAAAATCAATTTTTGATTTTAATATATAAATAAAAAATAAAAATAAAATTATGAATAAAAATTTATTTGAATTTGGCGAATTTCAAGGAAGAAGAAAAAATCCACACATTCTCAACGAAAATGTTCAAGCTGTTGATGATGTTTATAGAGTACGTAAACGTATTGATATTCCTATGTCTCTTGTTAATGCTTTCAAAAAGAAAGTAAAAGATGAAAGTGGTAAAAATATTAGTCAATTCTATTCAGACGTTGAATTATCTGAAGAAATTGCCGATTATATTATTACATCATATGTTAGCATAGAAAATCTTCCAGTTAATTTAATTCTTGGTGATCAATATTCTAAATCACAAGGACAAGCTCAAGCTCAAGCACAAGTACCTGGTACTGAAGATCTTGACGAAACACAGACTATACAAGGTCAACCACAAGGACAACCACAACCACAAGGACAACCACAGGCTCAGACACCACCAGCACAAAAAACGGCTGCTCAAATTCCACCGGCACAAGGAGGTCAATCAATATAAAAATTTGAATGATGAATGATTTAAATGACTTGTATAAAATTTATGAAGCCAATATAAAGGTAGATGATACTCCGCGCAGTACGGACAACAATCCTATAAAAGTCGGAGACATTCTTGTTGCCTTATATAATGGAAAAGAAATAAGAGGTGAAGTATTGGCTGTTTATGAAAGTTATTATCATTTGAAAGGAAAAAATGGTACGTTGAAGGTGACTATGGATGATATAACTGAACATTATCCAAAAAATAGGACTTTTGAAAATAAAGTAAATAAAAAATTTAGTGAAATTGAATCATCTATCAAAAAAGTTAACGAAAATGTGCCAGATCAAAATCAAAAAGAAGAACAAAAACCTTTATTAAAAAAGAAAAAAATAATAAAGGATTTTGAGAAAGAAGAAATCAAGAACAATCCTGATAATCAAGTAGATTTAACAGTGGAAAATAACATCATGGATAATGTTAGAACTATTGGTAAAGTCGTTTATTATAAAGAAATTAAATTTAGTCAAATAAACGACATGTTCGAAAAAAAATTATTATCTAGAGAAATATATTGGTATCTTTTAACTGAAAAACAAAATGAAATTCATGTAATTAGAAATAATGATAAGGGAGTTGAAATCCAGCCTTTTGTTAGTACACTAGTTGGTCATCTTTTGAAAAAAGATAATAAATTAAATGAATCTTTTAATCAAATAAGAATTAAAGGAAATAATGGATTTTCTGTTATATCAAATATTCCACAAAATGTGCATAAACAATTATTAAATAGTTTAATTGGATTATTAAGTGAAATTAAAAAATAATTATGTGATAATAAAAAAACAAAACCGACTTCTTCTACAAACCAGCATGAATCAACATCAAGAGATTTAAAAACATGATAAAGAATTTTAAAATATTTGAACAATTAAATATATCAGATATTGATCCTTATGGTGAAGAAGACTGGAACGATGATAATGATACTCCGATAATAACTATCGCTAAAAAACAAAATATACCATTAGATAAAATAACATATTTAGATTGTTGTAATAATAGATTAACGAATTTAGAAGGAATTGAACATTTAACGAATTTAGAGATATTATATTGTTCTAATAATCAATTAACTAATTTAGATGGAATTGAACATTTAACTGATTTAAAAACATTATATTGTTCTTATAATTCATTAACTAGTTTAGAAGGCATTGAAAGTTTAACGAATTTAAGATATTTACATTGTTCTAATAATCAATTAACTAGTTTAGAAGGAATTGAACAATTAACGAATTTAGAGATATTATATTGTTATAATAATGAATTAACCAGTTTAGAAGGAATTGAACATTTAACTGATTTAAAAACATTATATTGTTCTTATAATTCATTAACTATTTTGGAAGGTATTGAACATTTAACTAATTTAAGAGAATTATATTGTCATAATAATCAATTAACTAATTTAAATGGTATTGAACATTTGACTAATTTACAAGTATTATCTTGTTATAGTAATCGATTAACTAGTTTAGAAGGAATTGAACATTTAACTAATTTAAGATATTTACATTGTTCTAATAATAGATTCACCCAAGAATATAAAAATTATTTAAAATTAAAATTAAAAATACGTATAGAGTAATAAATATACTATTAGATCAAATAAGTAGATATAATATTATTTTTTTGTTTTAATATATAGTTTTATAATATAACATTTAAAGATGTTTATTAAAAAAAAATAAAAAAACCATGAATAATTTAAAGACATACACACAGTACAACGAAGGAATATTAATTCCTAAAAAAAATGACGATGTTGCAAAGAAAATTTTAAATTACATAACAGAACATATTGATGATCGATATTATGTTAATTTTTCTAAAAAAGAACAAATTTATATTGCCGACATTAATTTATCAGAAATGCCTGATGATCCTCTTGGATATACAGATTGGAATAGTGATGATATTTTCACATTATACAGTTCTATATCATATGTGAAAATTGATGATAAACAATTAGATGTTTCTGATTATTTGATAAAAAAAATATACAGAACATTTGAAAATATAGATAATGTTAAAAAACAAAAAGAAAGAAAAGGAAATGTTAATACAAATAAAAAATTAAATATGGATGATATTAGGAGAATTTAAAAAAAATAAAAAAATCATGAATAATTTGAAGACATATACACAATACAACGAATCATTGTTTTTTAATAAAGATAATAAAAGACTCGATAAACTTATAGAAATTATAAAGAAAAATTTTGATAAAAGATATCTAACGGGGATTTATTATGATGATGATGGTCATGAGTTTACTTATACATTAAGATGTAATAAAGAAAATAAACATCTAGTGGTTGATCCATACGATGAAGAAAATTGGGAAGAAAATTCCGATTTGTTAATAAAAGTTGAACACGGTTTTGATGATAGTTATAGAGTAATAGTAAATGGAGTAAAATTAAATACATCGAATTCAAAAGCTAAAAAATTATATAATTTTTTTTGTAACCCAGATAAAGATAAAATAAAAAAGGAAGAATTGATTAAAAAAAAGAATATTAGAAATTTCATAGATGAAATGTAAAAAAATAAAAAATCCATGAACAATATAAAGACATACATACAATACAATGAAGGAAGATTGATATCAAAAAAACACGATAATGTTGCAAAGAAAATTTTAAAATATATCAATAAATATGATGTGGATTATAATTTTAGTATGACATTAAATGGTTACTATTTTCATATAGATTCTTCAAAAATAAAAAGATTAAATGATCCTTACAACGAAGAAGATTGGGGAACTGAAAGGATTAACATGTCTATTAAGAAAGAAAATGGTGAGTTATCGACATTCTATATTCTGTCTATTGAATACGAAGAAATGGAAGTTTCTAATTATTTAGCCAAAAAAATATATAGATCATTTGAAAATATGGATAATATTAAGAAAGAAAGAAAGAGAAATGCCGAAGCAAATAAAGCATTAGATTTATTAAATAAAATAAATTAAAAATATGAATAATGTTCAATCATATATTCAATACAATGAGGAATTATTTTTCGGTTCTAAATATAGAAATTTAGTTAATAAATTATACTATTATATATCTAAGATGAGCATAAATGATATTGTAGTATACGATAATATTTGTCGTATTCACATTATTGCTAATAATAATAAAGAAGTCGATCCATATGGTGAAGAAAATTGGGGTGAAGATTTGATTGTAGAAGTATTTTTAGAAGAACATTATCCTTATTTAAGGATAAACGGTGATATGGTAGATATTAAATTAAGAGAGGCTAGAAATTTAAGTAATTTGATAAAAAAAAGATTAGTTAAAAAAGAAAAAGATGAAAGAGATGAAAGAATAAATAGAGCAACTAGAGGATTTTTATCAAAAAAATAGAATATAAATATTTATATATAATATAAAAAAAATAATCATAAACAAAATGGCAAAAGAAAAAATAAACAATTTGTTGAAATTTGAAGAATATGATCATCTTCAACCACATCAAAAACCAACAAAGAAAACAGAAATTGGCGGATTTGCTGTTTTAGAAGGACTATCCGTCAAAGAATTGATCAAAATGGCCGCTGAAAAATCAGGCAAATCAAAAAAAGAATTGAAAAATCTTTCTCCTAAAAAATTGAAAAAAATTATTGGTGAAAATAAAATTAAAATCGGAAAACCAAAAGAAAAAAAAGTTGAAAAACCCGAAGTTCAAGAAGAAGAAAAGGAAAAAGAAGAAGTAAAAGAAAATTTATTAATAGAAAAGAAAAAAGCTTCAGCCAAACAACTAGCCGCTAGAAAAAGATTTATAGAAATGATCAAAAAGAATAAAAAAGAAAAAGAAAAGGAAGATTAATTAAAAAAAAATAAATAAAAACACATGAAAAAATTCACTAAAAAAATTGGTTCTATAAATGAACGTAAATTCATTGATAAAACTAAAAACACTATATATTCATTTATTAAAGAAAATATTACAATTAAAATAGATGGTAATAAAGGTTATATTGATGGTAACGTCGATATATCATTGGATGGAATTGAGGATCTTACAGAAGTTCTTTACAATTATGTTCAACAAGAAAAGGCCAAACAAGAAGTTTTGACATTAGAAAAAATTAAGATCAATGCATCAATCGGTTCTTTTAATATTAAAGAAATTAATGAACATATCGAAAATTTGAATGAAAAATTAAAAATCAAATGATAATATTATGAAAAAGATTAAAAAACTAGAGAATTGGTTATCTGAAGAATTCGGTTCAGGAGATGTTCCTGCTTGTTCATGTGGTAAAAAGAAAAAAAAGAAAAATAAAAAAAGTAAATTGACTCCAAATAAATGGACAAAATGGGAAGAAATTAAATAAAAAAAACCACTCGATCAGAGTGGTTTTTTTTATTTAATTCAACATAAACATTTTATTTTTCACCGTAGATATCTTTTTTAATCTCCTCCATTACCCACACCACTGCATCGTAAGTTCCATCAATAACATAATCATATAAACTTTCAACTTCTGGTGGATCATCATAATATTTATTATCCAAAAGAATTTGATCTATATCACTTTGATATTTAAGATAAAAATCCATTAAATCTGCATCCTCAACAAAACCTTCCAAGATTTCTTCTGAATTTGATTCTATATAATCATCTATAAATTTTTGAACTTTAGTTACATCACCTTTTAAAGTTTTATCAAGTAAATCTAAGACCCCCATTTTTAATGATAAATATTCATTTGATAATTTTTCTTTCAACTCATCATCAAATCCTTCGTTTAATGGAAAGATTTCTTTAAATGTTTTTAATTTTTCATCCATTTGTTTAATATTAATTTGTACTTCATAATTCTTCAATATATTATAAAGATTTTCTATATCTTCATAAACGTTATCGATTAATTGTTCATCCCCCTTTTCGTCTTTAACGACTTTATTTTTAATGTCTATGAAATAGTTTTTCTTTCCGCTTCTATTAAATAATAATTCAAATCCGTTTTTTGTCTCGTTAAATGAATCAAAATAATTACTTTTTATAACATCATGATTGTAAATATAATCACTAACTTCTTTGGATAAATTTAGCAAATCTGTGAATGAATGGTGATTTTCATATTGTTCGAAATATTTAGAAAAATTTAATGTCATGTTTTTTTATTTTTTTTTTATCTTAAACATATATATTAAAATAAAAAAATAATATTATATCTACTTATTTGATCTAATAGTATATTTATTACTCTATACGTATTTTTAATTTTAATTTTAAATAATTTTTATATTCTTGGGTGAATCTATTATTAGAACATTTTAAATATCTTAAATTCGTTAAACTTTCAATCCCTTCTAAATTGGTTAATTGATTATTAAAACAAATTAATTGTCTTAAATTCGTTAAATTTTCAATTCCGTATAGATCTGTTAATTGATTATTATAGCAATATAACACTTTTAAATCCGTTAAATGTTCAATTCCTTCTAAACTAAACTAGTTAATTGATTATTACAACAATCTAAATATGTTATTTTATCTAATGGTATATTTTGTTTTTTAGCTATCCGTATTATCGGGGCATCATTGTACTGTGTGTATGTCTTTAAATTATTCATGGTTTTTTTATTTTTTTTTAATAAACATCTTTAAATGTTATATTATAAAACTATATATTAAAACAAAAAAACCAAAATTTTAAAACTTTAAATAGAAAAGAAAATATAATTTCATAAGATAAATATTTTACTAACTTTTAAACTAAAAAGAACATGAATGAAAAATCAGTTAAAAAATTAATGATGGATCTTGTTGAAAGATTCGGTGAAGAAACACAACTGGACATGATAGCCAATAGAAGCCTTCAGTTGGCATTGTCCATTCAGGAATACAAGAAGGTTAATATAAAAGAAGATTACTCACGATACGTAAAATCATATAACGACGTATGTGAAAAATTAGGTTATATGAAATTAATGATGAAACAAGCCGAATTTTTATTCAATGGAAATTCTATTGAACAAAGTTTTGAAACAGAATCTGAAAATCTCTCAAAATCATTAAATCATTATTAAAAATTGTTTTATAGAGGAGTTAGTGAAATTCACTAACTCCTCTATAAAACAATTATACAACATTTTATGAATGACGGCACAAAAATAAAATGTGGTGAATTTTGTATAGTAGATAAAATAATAAAAATAATATGATAAATATAAGTATAATTGTATCGATAGCAAATAATAATTGTATAGGAGGTAATAATACATTATTGTGGAAACAATCAGATGATTTAAAAAGATTTAAACAATTAACTACCAATCACATAGTCATAATGGGACAAAAGACTTTTGAATCAATTGGTATAGCTCTCCCAAATCGTTGTAATATAGTTATAAGTAATGATGAAAATTTCAATCCACATGGATGTTTTGTGGTTAGATCTATTAATGAAGCTATTGACGAAGCCATATTAAAAGTTTGTGATAAGTGGAACGGCATTGATGATGAAATATTTGTTATTGGTGGTGGATCCATTTATAAACAAATGTTGCCATATTCGAATAAATTGTATATAACTAGAATTGATTGCGATATACAAGGCGACACGTATTTTCAGAATATAGGTGAAGATGACTGGAAAATAATATCAAAAATAAAACACAACAAGGATGATAAAAATCAGTATAATTATACGTATGAGATCTATGAAAGAAAAGAATTGAATTAAAAAAAATAAAAAAAATTAAATTTATGAAAGATAAAGAAAGTGATCCATCTTTATGGATATGGTCGAGTGAATCTGGAATTATAGATTGGAATACTTTGTCTATGGATGAACTTGTTGAATTTTTAGAAGAAAAACGCAAATATAGTAGTAGTGGAGAATCTTTAGCTATTTATAAATTAATAGATTTTTACAAAAAACACAAATGAATCCATATATAATATCAGCTAGTCGTAGAGAAGATATTCCGGCTTTTAGAACTCAATGGTTATTGGATAGAATAAAAGATGGTTATGTCGATATATCAGGTTTTTATCAAGATTATAGAATAAATTTTGATAAAACTAAATTAATTGTGTTTTGGACTAAAAATCCACAACCACTAATAGAACACCTAGATAAAATACCATTTAAATATTATTTTCAATATACTTTAAACGATTATCCCGAGTACGAACTTAAAGTTCCTCCTTTACAAGATAGAATTAATACGTTTATCAATCTTTCTAAAAAAATAGGAAAACAAAAAGTTATATGGAGATTTGATCCCATAATAATAAATGATAAAATAAAAGAAAAGGATTTATTATCAAGAATAGAAAATATTGGTAATCAATTATTTCCATATACTGAAAAATTAATATTCAGTTTCATTGATCCATATAAAAAATTAAAAGGTAAATTTATCGCCTTGACAAACGAACAAATTATCAATATTGGAAAAAATTTAATTGAATTGAATAAAAAATGGGGATTAGAATTATCAACTTGTTCTGAAGCCAAAGATTTAGATGGAATATCACATAATAGTTGTATAGATCCAGTACTAATAGAAAAAATATGTGGTAAACAAAGATGGATCAATAATAAAAAAGATAAAAATCAACGCGAAAATTGTGGTTGTATTAATAGTGGTGATATAGGCGAATTTAAAATGTGCAGACATTTTTGCCAATATTGTTATAGTCAATAATTTTTGATTATATGAAATAAATTCAAATATGAAAACTTTAAATAAAAAATTTAAATATGGAGAAAAAATGGATAATAAATGTATTGATATTTGCAATGCAATGAATTCTCTAAATGGTATTGAAACGACTGAAAGTTGTTGCGGTCATGGAAATACTGAATATGTTATTTTTTTTAAAGTGACAGACGCAAAAGGACTTTTCTTTTTAACTAGATGTGTTGATAGAAGATATTGGAAATATGGTGGAAATTGGAGAATTGAATTATCTATTGGCGATTCTTTTGAAAATAACTATTTACCAATTGTTTATTTATTAACTAGTGTTGGTGTAAAAGGTGAACAAGCGTATGATCAAATAAAGGATCTAATTGAAAACATGAATATTCATTTAAATCATAAAGCTTTCTTGAATGGATATAATTTGAGTTATGAAAAATTGGTTAAATCCTAAATTGTCATTCTAGTTAAAAAATTAATTATCCCAATCTTCTTCACCATAAGGATCTAATTCTCTATTTATTTTTTTCCTTATATATGTTTTTTTAAATTCAGAAAATTTTCTTAATTCTTCTAATATTAAAATTCTTTCATATTCTTCAAGATTGTACCATTCTTCTTTATTCATTCTAAGAGATTTGAAAACTTCAATTGAATCTAAATATTCTTTTTTTGTCATGCTCAATCCTCCCAATTTTCTTCCCCATATGGATCTACTTCACTATAAACTCTTTTATCAATATATTCAAGAGATGGTATGAATTCTAATTTCATTTTATTATCTATAAATAAAGGATTATCCGAACCATTTATATTTAAGATTGATAATCCATCTTCTCTTATAAAATTTATAAATTCATCGACGTCTCCAAAAAAACAATCGTCCGGAATGAAAAATATTGGGCAATTGTCAATTTTTGAAAATCCTAAAAATCTAATCCAATTTTTAGGATCAAAATTCATATAATTTTCTTTATGGTGCATATTTATATGTTCCGATATATCAACACATCCTATATGTATCCAACATTCTTTTATTTCACCACATGAAGTATTAATGAAATCGATTTGATTTCTCAACATTTTTGAAAATTTTAATGCTTTTACCGATTGTAATCTTATTATTGATGGCATTTATTATTCCTCCCAATTTTCTTCTCCATAAGGATCTCTATCACTAAATTCTTGGTTTTTTGGTTTTGACATATATTTTCTATTTTCTACTGTAAAATTAATAAAATTACGCATTACCCATTTGTACCATGAATCATAAGAATGTTCGTTGGCAAAAGTTTTCAATATTTCCTCTGGTTTTCTCATATTACCAATTTATTTCATCAATGTTATTATCTCTTAAATATATGTTCGTTTTACTAAAATGTTTGCAACCCGAAAATGGTTTATATGTATTTAATGGAGATGGATGACCAGCAAACAATATTAAATTATTTTCAGCATCCATATATTGAGCAAAATTCTGAGCAAAATTTCCCCACAACAAATAAACTAATTTATTCCTTTTTTTCAAAATTTCAATAACATTATACATAAAGGGTTTCCATCTATCTGTATGACTTCCTGGTTTACCTTTTACAACACTTAGTCCTGTATTAATTAAAAAAACTCCTTGTTTGGCCCAATCTATTAAATCATATTTTATTTCTCCATTAACGTCCGATTTTACTTCTTTCATTATATTTATAAGAGAAGGACTAAATTTATTAGTTTTATTACCATTACTAAAAGCCAAACCGTCGAAACTTCCATCGTGATATAAATCTTGGCCAATAATAACCACTTTAATTTTATCCAACGGTGTTTCTCTAAACGCACGAAAAGCTAAACTCATTTTATCCGGATAAATGAGTTTAGTTTTTCGTTCCTCGTTTAAAAATTTTCTTAAATCGATGAAGTACTTCGAATTAAAGAAATCCTTTAATTCGAAATACCACTTTTCGCCGAAAGATTCTATTAAATATTTTTCTGTCATTTTTTAAATTTTTCAAACCAATCTTCTAATGTGTAAACAGAGGAATTTGATTCAATTATATATTCTAAATCTCCAACATTTATATCAATTCCAAGTATTTCAATATAACCATTTCTATAAAATTTATCATCGCCATATTTTTCGATGTAATTTTTCCTATATTCTTCTGTTTTTTGAAGAATCATAAATATAAAATCATCTATTGAAGAATATTCAAATGGAATGGTTGCTGTTCCTGAACAAATACAATCATCGCTCCAATAATATTGGAATACTAACTTTTTCATGTCATTTTAAAAATTTTTTATATCATACAAATATACAAAATAAATTTAAAACAAAAAAAAATAACCAATCGAAATCGACTGGTTATTTTTAAGAAAGGGTTAATGATATGTGGAGATGCCGGGAATTGAACCCGGGTCTTTTAATGATTTTAAAAATTATCTACAAGTTTAGTTGATATTTTCTGTGTCAACACATATACGATTTATAATCTAGAAAATCGTAAATCCATCAATTATTTTCTTATTTTTTCTTCCGTTAAAATTTTCAAAATGTCGGAATATCTGATTTTTTCTTGTTATGCTAAAGCCAATTCGACTTCTTCTTTTGGAAAAAAGGTTCCAGAAACCTTATTTGTAACAAAAGTGAGAATATTCATCATACTCTCAGGCACTATTTTTGATGTTTTTGCATTTATTTGCTATCAACCAATTTATTAAACGCGTCATCGAAAGTGCGTTACTTGCAAATTTATTATTTCGCATTAAAGTCTATACCTGTTCATCCCCATATTTTTCAAAGAACTATAATTATATATTATCTTAATATATTCTATTTTTTCCAAATTGTTTATAAAAAAACAGAACAATTAAATATCAGCGTAACTAACCAACCTAATTACATCTTTTGCTGTTTTATCTGATGATATGATTAAATTGGAATCAGTTAACATTCGTTCTAAAACTTCAGTCAATTCAGATATTCCTGTACCATCCTTTTCTAAAGCGTTTTCCCAAAATTCATCACCATCCAAATCTGATTCGTCTAATGTTATTTCAAATTTAAATTTTTTCATAAATAATATTCTAAATATTTTACAAATATAAAAAAATTATTTGAAATAAAAAAAAATAATATATAGTTATATGATATTAGAATATAATAGTTTCTCTCAGCAATTAAGGAATAATATAATTATAGAGGTTATAAACGATGGTCGTTATTTAGATTTTATTTTAAATGAGGAATTCCATTATAATTATTATGATTTTTATCACAGATTAAAAATAAATAAAGAACATAAATCTAAATTAAAAGAAATAGAAAAAGAAGTAGAATCTTATTTAAAAACAAATATAAATCCATTTAAAGGCAAATTTGTTAGTAAAGTAAACGGACAATCCAGTGAAATAACTTACAATATTGTAACTACTGAACATTTTTATTTGAAATTTTTTAGACAAGATTTTGAAGATCGTAAAAAAACAATTGGATTCGTTAAACCTAATCTACATGAAGGAATAGATTTAATATACAATAACGCGGATGAAATAACTAGATTAATATGTCTACAATCTATATCAGATGGAAATCATGTTTTAATAAGAACAAAAGATAGATCCATTTATAGTATAATAATCATTTTTGAAAAAATAAATCCAAAAGAATGGAGATTGAAATTAAAAACCCAAATGAAGGGAGTTGAATATAAAGATGATAGACAATATGATGTTGTTAGAAAACTCCACCCTAATGGGCCTTTAATAAAAAAACCCCCAATAATGGGGGTTTAATGCTTTTCGTTCATCACACGCCGGCTAAAAGGCATTTCCGGAAACCTCTCAACCACCAGTTTTCACCGTAATCCTTCCCAATAATCATATAGCTATTGGTCTATCATTTTCGGTTGATTTCAATTTTCAATATTTTTATGAACTAATTTGATAAGACAAAGATACAAAAAGTTTTTGAATCTGCAAAATTATATATTAATTTTTTTTAAAGATTTTTAATTAATTAACGATTGTCCATAGAATTGTAATACAAAAATTATCACCCCTAAAAATCCCATCTTTGAGCAGAAACAAGTTCAGAGTTTATCAAAATAGGTTTTACACCCAATATTTCAGAAATAATATTTTGATGTTCTGCTTTCATTTTTACATTTTCAAGCATCCAGTATTTAGGTTGTGTTTCGTTTTTTAGCCTCACAAATTCAAAAAACAGTTTGCTTCGTGGGTCTTCAAAATTCAATCCTTTGCCAGCAAAACTAAAACCTTGGCAAGGGCTTCCGCCTATAAGTAAGTCAATTTTAGGCAAATCACTACCTTTTACTTTCGTTACATCACCCAATTGTATTGTGTTCGGATAGTTTGTTTGCGTTACTTTAATTGCGTGTTTGTCAATTTCCGAAGCAAAGTAGTTATCATACTTAATACCCACTCTATTAAGTGCTATCTGTCCGCAACTCATACCGTCAAAAAGAGATAAGACGGAAGAAAAACGGGGCATAACACCGTGTATAGGTAATGTGGGGTTTTGTGGTTGTTCAATCATTTGTTCTCGTATTTAAGTTTTTAGTAATTTGACAGGGTAGTGCTTCGTAATCCCACACTGCCCATACATTTGTTCGTTATAGCCAATCAAGGTCTGTGGTTTATATCAAGCGTTGTGCGTGGCTACGTTTCATACACGCAACCGTTATGTGCCATTAACCGATAACATCGTGAATTGACGTCACTCTTGGCAACAGCTTCCGCATCAATGAGAAAAAACTTTGGTATTCCTCAATCTGCTTTTTCTGTTGTTCAAGTGTGTTTTCCAAATCAACTATGTGTTCGTGTGCCAAAAACCACTCATTCAATTTTCCACTTTCGTCTTTTGATGTAATGTGTTTTTTCAATTCATCATACTTGTCGGCACACTCTTTTTTTCTCATTGCTGCTCCGTGGTCGTAATAAGCCATATCGTTTTAAATTTAACGGCACATAACACGGTATATATGTTATACGCCAAATTAGCGTTGTACTATTATTTAAGTTTGTGGTCAGGCGTACAACACATATACCCAACCGTTATGCCTCATTTAGAGAAGCGACAATAAAAGCGTTTGGATGCTTACCATCCCATCTGTTTTTATATGCTTTTGCTTCTTCGTATGTGCATAATCCTATTGTAATTTGTTCCCAAACACCTTCTTCTACTTCTTCAACAACAAAGAATAAACGAGGCATAACAGCACCCTTATTCAATGCGGGAGTTTCATCTTCGTTGGATAATTTTTCATTACACATAATTTATACTTTTAATGTGGTTCAGTGCAATTAAGCCCGCACTAAATAAGGCTGCGAAGCGTTAGTGCCAATTATAAAGACAGTCCGTGCATCTTTCTACACCAATCGTTAAAAACATTGATTATGTATGGTTTAAAATCCTCATAATCGTTCTTTTCTTCAATAAATTTTCTATCATCCATTTCAGAGTTCCAAAGCATATTATCTCCAAATCCAAATATATCAACATATCCATCAGTCGAATAATAGAATTTATTTTCAATTTCCCCGTATTTGTCATATATTTCTTGGTTTAAGTCGTTTGCCACTTCAATAAATTCTGAACCTTTGTGATAATACCATTTTGCAGGAGTTGAATCGGATAAATAAAAATTTGAATAATCTCTATCTGAATACATTATAAAATATGGTAATATTTTATCTAATTCATCTTTTTTCATATTTTTCTAATTTTTAATATTTTTAAAAATAACTACTACCGTCCCAGCAATGTGTACACAATTGACATTTTGGAAGACCTATAGCTTCTACTAAATCATTTAATTCTTGATATTTTAAAGTAGTACATTCCATACTTTCGCCAATTTTTTCTATCATTTTATTATATCTATCCGTTCCAGGTGTTGCATATTCATCTAAATGTGAATCTTCTTTTCCTTCTAATTCTTTAATAACTCTTCTACCAATTAAATCCAATGAAGTTCTAGAAATAGAAAAATTTAAAAATTCACATGGATATATCAAGGCGGGGCATGATGGTCTAATATGAACTTCCTTTGCGCCATAACTAAATAGAGATTTTGCGTTGTTTTTTAATTGCGTTCCTCTTACTATACTATCATCACAAATTACTATTTTCTTATCTTTAATAATATCCTTGATTGGAATCAATTTCATTTTAGCCACTAATTCCCTATCCCTTTGTTTTTGTGGCATGAAACTCCTGGGCCAAGTTGGAGTATATTTATTATGTGCTCTTTTATATGGGATCTTTCTTTCATTAGAATAACCTATCGCTGAACCGACGCCAGAATCCGGAATTCCACTAACAAAATCGACATTCACGTTATCTTTTTTAGCTATGGATCTACCTAATCTATATCGAGTTTCTTCTACATTAATTTTTTCATAATAACTAGCTGGAAAACCATAATAAATCCAAAGAAATGAACATATTTGCATTTTATTACCAGCTCCCCTTCTTTTTTCATATCCATCGGATGTTATAAATAATATTTCACCGGGACCAATATATTTCTCAATTTCATATCCCAAATTGACAAAAGAACTTGTTTCTGAAGCTATAGCATAAGAACCTTCTTTTTTACCTAAAATAATTGGTGTTCTACCGAGTTTATCTCGTGCAGCTATTATTTTATTTTTAGTGAGTATAAGCATCGTGCAGGAACCTTTGATAAGATCAAATACGTTTTCTATTCCTGATTCAAAACTGTCACATTCATTTATAAGTGTTGCGATAATTTCAGTGGGATTGATACCACTACCAGACATTTCTAGAAAATGAAGATTTTTCTTCATCGTTCTTTCGATAAGTTCGTTTATATTTGCGATTTTATTAACTGTAGTTATTGCATATTCTCCGAGATGTGATCTCACTAAGATTGGTTGAGATTCATTATCACTAATAGCTCCAATTCCGCTATTACCTTTAAAATTTCTCAAATCATCTTCAAATTTCGTTCTGAAATAAGAATTTTCTATACTATGAATAGATCTATCAAATTTAATGCCATCGAAAACGACCATTCCTGCTCTACTTGTACCTAAATGTGAATGATAGTCAGTACCATAGTATAAATCATTAACACAATCATCTTTTGATATTACTCCGAATATTCCTCCCATAAGTAGTTTTAATTTTTTGATATATTATCAATATTTGTTAATTCGTATTTAATGTCATTCTTAGCTAATAGAATTTTCATGGTAGCAAATTCTTGTATGTTTCTAGTCTTAATAACAATTGGTGGATTCACACTATTAATGGTTAAACAATGAATGATATTATCATCTTTATCTTTAAACCATCTAGATATTGTTCTAGCTCCGTTGTCATCTATAATTCCCATAATTTTTTAATTTAATAAATTTTTAACTATTTTACTTACTAATTTCGTATCAGCTTTTCCTGAGAAAGTTTGATTTGCTTTCATCATAACTCTTCCCATATCTTTCATTGAATTTGCACCGATTTCTGTTATTATATCTTTTACTACGGAAAATATTTCTTCTTCTGATAGTTGTTCCGGTAAATAATTCTTGAAGATATCTATAAGTACTTTTTCGTGATCGGCTAGATCAGATCTTCCACCGATCGTATATTGATTTGCTGATTCTGTTCTTTGATTTACTAATTTTTGTATGAGTTTTAGGACTTGTTCATCCGATAGTTCTTTACCATCCTTCGATTTTTCTATTTGAATGGCTGTTTTGATTGTTCTGAGTGCTTCAGTTCTCTCTTCGAATTTACCAATCATAGATTTTCTAATGTCTTGGTCTATAATTTGTTCAATTTTCATAATTTAATCTTTTATTAAAAATGTTAATTTATTAGTAATATTATCAATATAAACTAATCCCTGTTCGTGATTCAGAAATTCTTCTTGAGTTAATACTTTTGGTCCTTCTCGTTCTGAATTCCCTTCGATTTTGATTTTTGAATAATATTTAGGATTAATCCTTTTTTTAGAATAATCTATTTTTTTCATTTTTTTTCATATTTTTTGTTTTACTTCTATGAATTCTTTTAAATAAATTTGAAAAATTTCATCACATCTAACCATTACAGAGCGGCATAAAACTTTTTATATATCTTAATTTTTTACAAAATTAATAATAATTATTATAAAAACAAAATATTAAAAATTAACAAATAATTCGTATTCTTTATCTCTATTTTCAGTATGAAAAATTATTTTATCTTCTTTTAGATTAGGATCTAAAAAAACTTGAAGATTTAATAAATTTCCAACTTTTTTATATTCTTTAATTTCATCAATAATACCAACGTCAGAAACGAAAACAAAGTTAATTTCTCTAATATAATCTAATAATTTAAAATTTGTAGATATTAACTTATATTCAATGGGATTGTCTTCGTTATCAATCATTTTATTATGAATTTCATATATTTTTTTTATTAAATAATATGATTTCATAGTATTTTTGGTTGTTGTAAGATCAATATTTTCCATTAAAATTTTATTTCTTTTAGATGAGGAATGAGTTCATTTTGAATATCAATTATTGTGTAATTTGGATATTTTTCTTTTATATTTTCAAATAATGTATCAGCTTCTTTTTCTAATCTCTTCACCTTTTTTCTAAATGGTTCCATTATATTTTCAATATATTTGAGATTTTTTTCAATATCCATTATTTTAGTTTTTAGAATATCTTCTTCGATATTAGATAATAAATTTTCTTGAATTCCTGTTAATTCTTTTTTATATATGTTTATTTTTTCCTCACATTTAATGACATCATTTAAATTTTTGACATATTCGCGTCTTATATTTTTTGCTTGTTCTATAAATTTCTTATCCATATTTATTTAATTTCTTCATCTTTTTTTGATTTAGATGTGTTTTTCTTTTTTGTTTCTTTTGAAGTTCTTGGGGTCCTTGGTTTCGTTTGTTTTTTTAAATCAGTAATTTTTTCATCTTCTTCGAAAATAATATTTTTTAATTTTTCATAAATTTTATTTTCCAAATAACCAGGATCATTATAAACTCTATCCATGATTTGTTTAGTGTAGAATTTAATAATATCTCCTTCATAATTATTGATCATCATTTTTATGAATCCGGGTTCGGCTATTCTTTCATCAAAATCAACAGACAATTTTATTGGATACATTCTCTTAAAGGATTTAAAAAATCTAAATGATTCTTCATCAGCATCTACAAAGGATGGAACATTATGTTGTTGCTGTACATTAGATTCTTGACGTTCATTTGTTGTTGGTATATAATTTTCTTGAACTTGGGATTGTGATGAATCTATCATCTGATGTCTTAAAGATTTAACTGGTCTCTGTTGTTGAAGTTGTTTTTGTTTTCTTTCAAATTCAGCAGCCGCTTCATCTTCGTTTTCATATACTTTATATTGAGATAAATCTTTATGGGCTTGTTCTTCTTGAAATTTTCTAAGTAACATTTCTTTATATTCCGGTGGAGCCGGTATTTGTTCTGATATTGCGTCTTGTAAATATTTAACGATTGGTTCGGCATTACCATCTATTGCGTTTCTAGAATCAATATTTTTAAATTGATCAACTAGATTAGCCAATCCAGCAGCAGATTGTTGTTGAAAAAAACTGCTGGTATCAACCATTTCTGAAAATTTTTGGAAAAAAATATCCTTTTTTATATTTGCGCCGTTACTCAAATTATAAAAAACACCATTGTCACTATTTATAGTGACAATTTCTTGTGTTTCATTACTCTGAAATTTTTTATTTTGAAGCATATTACAAACTTTTATTTTCTTGTTTATATATATATTATAAGTTATGAAGTTTAAATCTATTTTTCATTTTTAATTTTTTATATATAATGATGAAAATGTAAAAGTAGCAGATTTCCATCAAAATATGTGTTTAATGGTAGGATGGGATATAAGATTTAGATAAAATCAATAAAATAAACAATAAAATGAAACGTTAAATTTGAACAGAAAAAGAAACATAAAATATGAAAAGATACAAAGAATTAAAATATAGAGATAAAATAATTACAGAACAATCAGAAATTGATAGAATATTAATAGATAATAAATTTGATTGGTTTCTAGATTGTGAAGTTGAAAACTGTAGATTAGAGATATTAAAGAATCATCTAATATTTAATTCTGGTGTCTTCTTTAACGGAACATGGGTTTATGGTGTTTTTAGAGACGGTCAATGGAAATATGGAACATGGGAAGGTGGTGTGTGGTATAATGGGACTTGGTATAACGGAATATTTAAAAATGGTTTAATATTTGATGGGAGATTTCTTAACGGCAAAATTGAAGGTGGTGAAATAAGAGGAGGTGAATTCTTCGATATAAAAATAAGTAAAAACGTTATTAATACAATGATTAAAAAAGTAGAACAAAAACCAAAACAACAAAATACGGAAAAAAGTGAAATTGTACAACCAGAAAAAATAGAAGAAAAATATAAAATTAAAAGATTTGAAGACATATGAAAACATTAGTAATATCTGCCTTTCCTGGTTGTGGCAAAACACATTTTTTCAATAATAATAAAGATAAAATTATATTGGATTCAGATTCTTCATTATTTTCTTGGATTGAAAAGGGAGTTCGAAATCCGGATTTTCCTGAAAACTATATTAAACATATTAAAAATAATATTGGGAAAGTTGATATTATTTTAGTATCATCACATAAAGTAGTAAGAGATGCTCTGGTCGAGAATGGAATAGAATTTACTTTGGTTTATCCGTCAAGAGATATAAAAAAGTCTTATATTCAAAGATATATAGACAGAGGAAGTGACGAAAATTTCATTAAATTATTAACTAATAAATGGGATGAATTTTTGGATGAACTTGAGAATCAACAACACTGTAAAAAAATAGAATTACAAAAAGGACAATATTTATCCGATATTATAGATAAATTGAATGAAAAATTCAAAATTAAAAAGTTTAAAGATTTTTAATTCTCGCAAATTTTTTGTATCTTTGTTCATCTAAAAAACGAACAATATGAAAAAGATAAAATATGATAGAACAAATTATTATCCCAGTTTAGGTGGGCACAATCTATTTTGTTGAAAATATAAAATACTCTAAAAACAAAAATATATTTTTATCATATATGTTTTATGATTTCCATAGAAGAAAACTTAAATATATACTTTCCATTAGATTTAAAACCAAGGCAGCAACAAATTGAAATGCTCAATTTCACCAAAAATGCTATAAATAATAATAAACGCTTTATAATGTTAAACGCACCATTGGGTTCTGGTAAAAGTTATTTCAGTATAATGTTTATGAATTGGTACAGAAATTATTTGGACAATAATGCTAAATTTGACATAATAACCAACAGTAAAATACTTCAAGATCAATACAGAAACGATTTTGATTTCATTAATGATCTCAGAGGTCAATCTAATTACAGATGTGATAGACATAGAACAGACTGCAGAACAGGAAAAGAGTTGAACAAATCACTCAAACAAATACCATGTACAAATTGTCAATATGATATTGATAGACAAAAATGGATGACTGGTGATGTGTCTTTAACCAATTTTCATTTATATAACAGTTTTGCATTCTACGTTAGTGAAATTTTAGATTCTAGAAAAGCTAATGTTCTCATAATAGACGAAGCACATTTGTTCGAAGAAACTTTTTGTTCTTATATTTCCATTAAATTGAGTCCAAAATTATTAAAAAACTACGGTATTGAAAATTCAATAATAGAAAAATATGAAAAGAAATTCAATAATATAAAATCCGTTGGTCAATTTATAAATTTTCTAAATAATGATTTTATACCATATATTGCTCAATTAAGAGAAAATTTTGAATTATCATTAAGTGATATTACAGAATCTAAAATTAAAGAGATATACGCTAAATTTATAGAATATATTGAAAATGCCGAAGAAAGATTCGACAATTTTTTGACATACTATGAAAAAAACGAGAATAATTGGATACTTGACTTTACAAAAGACAAAAATGGTGAAGTTGAACTTTTGATGCAACCAATTTGGGGAAATGTTTATTTGAATGATATTATTTTTTCCAGATATGATCATGTTATATTTATGAGTGGAACTTTATTGGATAAAGAAACATTTTCAAATATAAATGGAATAGATGTAAATTTATCAGATTATCAAGAAATAGATTCAGATTTTCCTATCGAAAACAGACAAATCTATTATATAGATTGTGGTAAAATGAATTATGATAAAAAAAGAGAAACTTTTCAAAAACAAATACCGATAATAAAAAAAATATTGAAAAAATATGAAAACGAAAAAGGTATCATACACACAACAAATTACGAAATAAGTAATTGGATAAAAGAAAATATTAAAGACAAAAGATTAATTTTTCATGATTCAAATGATAGGGAAGAAATGTTAGAAAAACATTTAAAAAACAAAAAATCATCGGTAATAGTAAGTCCAAGTATGTCTTCTGGGTTAGATTTAAATGAAGAATTATCGAGATTTCAGATAATATTAAAAATTCCATTTCCAAATTTAGGATCCAATAAAATAAAAGCTAGAAAAGAATCCAACCCTGAATCTTATCGCATTAAAACCTGTCAAGATCTTATTCAGTCTTATGGTCGTAGTGTAAGATCAAATACAGATCATGCAGATACATTTATTTTGGATTCAAATTTCAACGATTTATTAAGATATAGTAGAAAATATTTACCTAGATATTTTATCGATGCTGTGAAAAATCTCAGATAATTTCTCTTCAATATTTTCATTGTATTTTACTCTAATTAATTTAATTTCATTATTTTTACAATATTCGTTTTTAATATTGTCTCTTATTTTATTTTCCATTAAAGCTTTTTCTCCACCGAAGTGTTTTATGATACAAAAGTGTTGTTGTCCATCAAATTCTATACAGACATTATATTTCGATAAATAAAAATCAAATGACAATTTTTTAATGTATTTACAATCATCGAATGTTTTTTGTCTAATATATTCTATATTATTTTGTTTTAAAAAATTGCGAATATTTCTTTCTCCATAACTTTCATTACAAATCGGACATCCTTTACCTCTCTGATGATTATCTGGAGTTTGTAAAAAAGAACCATGTTTTTTACAAACTATTTCAACTTTCTTTCCACCATCTATTTCAACTTTTGAATAATCGTATATTTCGCCGTGTTTCTGTATAGATTTTGTTATAAAATCCATTTTCTTCAATCTTGATTTGTCGATGGAACATGAAGGACAACAACAATTCAAATGAATGCCTGGTTTTTGATAAAATTCACCATGCACCTTACAAATAATTATGACTGGAGTTTTACTGTCTTTGTAATCGACCATTGAATAGTCATATTTATCTCCATGAAAGATTTTTGCCTTTTTTATAAAGTTTTCTGTGTTCGAATATTTTGCGCATTTAGGACATCCTTGTTTATAATGATTTGTTGGTCTTTGATAGAAAATGCCATGAACTTTACAAATTATTTTAATTTTAGTTTTGCTATCTTTTATTTTTGCTTCCGAATAATCATATACGTTGTTGTGTTTTTCAATAGACTTTTCAAAAAATTTTTGAAAAGTCATTTTTTTAGAGATTATTCCACACAATTCACATCCTCTACCACTCAAATGTCCATTCGGAGATTGTTCAAACATTCCATGAATTTTACAAATTATTTTAATTTTAGTTTTTGTGTTTTTGTAATCGACTATTGAATAATCATATTTATCCCCATGAATTTTTATTGATTTTTCTATAAACTCTTCTTTATTTAATTTTCTCATGATTCTTTATTATTGTAATTTAATCATATGACATATATTATATATTCTATTTTTTGTTTTTTTGAATTTTATATATAAATAAAAAACCTTTTTTAATGATTAAAAAATTCGATAATTTCGAAGAATGGAAGCCAAAATATAAAATAGGTGATATATTTTACTGGATATGGAATCCGGATTGGTGTATCCCCGATCGTTATGCAAATTCTCAATGTAAATTGATAGAAATAAAACAAAGTAGTACTAGAAAACTTTTGATGAAAGTAAAATTTTTGAAAGATGATCGTCATATTAATTGGTGGTGTGATATAAAAGATTTAAAAACAGAAGATGAAATGTTAGATTTTTATATTAAACAAGAAGAAAATAGAGAAAAATATCAAGACATAGATCCTTATGGTGAAGAAATTTGGGAGAAACATAAAAGTAAAAAAATTTTTGAAAATTTCGAAATAGACAATAGTAAAATTTGGATAATAGGTGTCCCGAGTGGTGAAGCGTTATTAGTAGATAGGGATAAACTCAATGAGTTGTATAATAATAAATTAATTAAATATTCCACTCAGTATTCTGAAACCGGTTTTTTTGTTTTTAACGATAATAATAAAGATGAGATAATGAATTATATATCCCCAAAAATTGAGAACGATTATATTATATACGAAAATCAATTTGGAGATCAACTCATTAAAATGATTAAAATAATTCTCGATAAATATCCATTTTATATAGAACTTTATGTAAACGAAGGATATATGACAATAAGTTATGAAAAATGTCATATAATGATTAAGAAAAACGTAATCGGACCAAAATATAAATTCGAAAAAAGAAATGAAAATATACTAATAGACGTTTATAACATACAAACTGATAAACTTTTAATGAAAAGAATTGAAATCGATTTAAATATAGAACTTTAATTACCTCGAGGCATTCTAATACCCATTTTATCCATGTCTTCAGACAATTCTTTGCGTTTTTCTACAAATTCCCTCTGTGATAAATTTTTATCTAATTTAAATTCTATATTTTCCTCCATGTTCATATCCAATTTAATTGGTTCTATTTCTTCATTGAGTATTTTATCCAGTATATCTGACAAATAAGTTCTTATTTCTATCTTATCATTATAAATAAATTTATATTCTTTATCCTGATCATAGATTCTAAATTCATTATTCCCCATACCATTATCAATATAAAATGATAGAGATCCTATATTACCTGATTTGACAATATAATAATCATTTTTAAGTTGATATCTTTTTATAAATGGATCTTTGATCTTTATTATTACTTGACCAGGACCCCTATTACCTTCTTTAGCAACTTGATTTGTTTTAGATGTGCCCAAATCTAAAGCGAATTCCTTAATAGCTCTAAATTTGCGAATCATATAGCTAGATGTAACTATTTCCATAATATATTTTTTATAGTATATATTATTATAAAGAAGGTTGCTCTTCTTCGAGGGGAGTACCTTGTGGCGATGGAGGAGTACCTTGTGGTGTGGGTGTTTCTTGACCATTTGGCAACTGTGGTGGTGGCGTCGTTGTAGATTGTGATTGAGATGGTTCTTTTTCTTTTGGAACCTCTATTTTATTTTCGTCTGGATTTTCTTTTTTATCGTTCATTTTATCTATTTGTTGAATAACAAAATCTTCTTTTACATCATCTATTTTAACCTGTTTATCGTTTGTCAAATCTATTTGAGCAATTGGTTTACCTCCACCAATTTGATCCATGTTATTTGGATCGTATTTTTTAATAATTAAATCACAATTTTCTAAATCTTCAATAAAGAATCTGATAATCATTTGATAATAGAATTCTGCGTCAGCAAAATTGACCATGATCGACCTTTTTGATGCATTTGGTGTTGTGCTTTTTGTCATTTCAACTGGAGTAGCACTTAGAGAAAAAGAACCATCTTGAAACCAATATGTTATTCTTTCTATTATTTTATTGATTATTTGATCCATTTCATAATCAGCTTGCATAAATTCCTCAAACATTTTCATATTTATTGTAAAATTATTTTAATATATATATTAAAAAATTATATCATTAAAATGATCAAAAAATTTTATCTTTTCGAAAAATATGAAGATGAACCTTACGATGAAGAAGATGAAGATATTTTCGAAATAGGTGATAGAGTGATAAAGAATGAAAGAATAAAACCTCCATTTGAATTAGATGGAAATGCAGTTGACGTACAATGACCTGCTGGTAGATGTTTTGAAACAATAGATCAATTAAAAAAAATAAAAGAAAATGAATAATTTATTAAGTTATTTAGAATACATTAGAGAAAATGACGGTGGAGGAGTGGCTTTTGCAACACCGAACGGGAATGGCATGGGAAATGTTGTATCTCCTACTGTTGGATCAACTCCTGGATCTGTATGGCAATCAGGTTCTGGTCAAATTGGTAGTGGTGATATTGCATCAATGGGAAAGAAAATTGGTTCTTTTACAAATAAGCAAAAGAAATCCAAAAAAAATAAAAGAACCAAAAGACAAAAACCGTTATATTATATGAAACAAAACATATTATGATAAAGAAATTTAACGAAAATTGGAATACTTTTTATGATTATATAAAAGGTGAATCCGAAAACAAAGTCAATTTTGATAAAAACATAGAAATAATTGGGCTTCCTACAGGTCAAATAATTTATATGACACCAAATCAGATTAAATATTTTAAAAGTAGAGATTTCATAAGATTTATGAATACTTGGAAAAAACCAATATCTGGTGGTTTTATTCCAATAAAAGTAGAAAGATATTGTTTTGAAGATGTAAATTACAAAACAATAATAGATTTAATAGAAGCTATAACATGGTAAAAAAATATAATTTATTTTTAGAATCTAACCAATATATATCAGAGTATATATTGGGAATACCCAGTGGTGAAATAATTTATATTAAAAATAGAGAAGACTTAAATATTTTAATAAGAAAAGACATAATAAGATTCGAAAATAGAGTCAATGATCAATCTGTTAATTGTTATTGTTTTAATGACGATAAGAAACATTTAGTAATCAATTATCTCAACATGGATAGTGAAATACCACATGATAAAATAAATATATGCAGTGATTTTCAAAAAGAAATTTCACGTATTATAGGAAAAAGAGTCGCCATTGGATACATGTCCCTTTTTGGATATTCTTATTATTACGCAATCATTCCCGATTTAAATATAAACAAAAGATTTTACGAACTAAAAAAAGAAGAATTGGATCATACGACAAATAGAATGCAAAGAAAATATCTATTTTCTCATTTTTATTATAAAGAAAAAATGATAAATGATAAAATGAAATATCTCATGTAAAATTTAATCATTTGTTTTAAGCAATTTATTAACTAAAGTGGGGTCATTTTTAAAGTCGTCTATTATCTTATTCCATTTTTTCTGATCAAAAATGACAACATCATCATCAGTTATTTGCTCTTGCGCTTTTTGATCTTCCATTTTTTGTTGTTCAATAATTTCTTTGTGAATATATTCATCTCTTAATTCCTTATAAAAGGCTTTCATTTTTGTTAAAAGATCATTTATCATTTTAGAACTTTCTCTTATTTCTTTTTGATAAGAATTGACAGCAACATGCATATTTGGATCATTCGCACCAGCATCCAATTGTTTCATGCAATTAACTAATCCTAATTTAGCACAAGATAAAGAGAATTTTATATTACTTATTTGTTCGGCATCATTCTTAATGATGCTTTTAACATTCTTTTTTTTCATGTGATCATCATCTAAATATAAACTAGAAATACAATCCAATGTTTCTTTAGCTTCTTCTTTAATAAGTTCAATATCTTTATCGTAATCATGATTGATATATTCAAAATCAATTCCAGGTAATAAATCTTTTGGTGGAACTAAATCTTTAGATAGATTATCCATCTCACTTATCATTGAATTTATTTCGTTTTGCAGATTTCCTATATTAGATAATTTTTTATTCATATAATCTTTATCTTCTTCTTGATCCTTATATTTTTTTGGACGTCCTCTAGTGGTCATTTTTATTGATTTATTTTTTAATATATATGGATATATATAAAATAACAAGGGTCAATGAGTAATATTTTAAAATTTAACGAATTCGCTGATAAAAAATCAGAATTATGTATAAAAACAAATAATATATCCGAATTTTACAACTTGATGAAAATTTTAGAAGAAAATGGATATAATTGGCGAAATGGGTCAAAACCGACTAGTTTATGTTTTGAAATAACAATTATCGTGTGGATAAATAATATTAAAAAAACAATTCGTTATTCGTCTATAGAATATTACATAGGATTAACACACAAACCTGAATTAATTGATATGTCTGATCATGATCAATATTTTCCTTGTAAATTAAAAAAAATAAGTAATCCTGAATTAGATCCGTATAATGAAGAAGATTGGGGGTGGGAAGAGGTTCCCAACAAATAAATATAACTTATGAAATATATTAAAAAATATAAATTGTTCGAGAACGTAGTTACAGAATTATATTTATCCGGTAGAAATTTAACTGAATTACCTGGATTGCCGGATACATTAAAAATATTATATTGTTATAATAATAGATTAACTGAATTACCTGATTTACCAGATACGTTAGAAAGATTATGGTGTGATAATAATAAATTAACTGAACTACCTGATTTACCAGATACATTAGAAAGATTATGGTGCGGGGATAATAATTTAACTAAATTGCCTGAATTACCAGATACATTAGAAATATTATATTGTTATAATAATAAACTAACTGAATTACCAGAATTTTCAGAAACATTACAATATTTAAATTGTTATAATAATAACTTAACTGAATTACCTGAATTACCAAAAACATTAATATATTTAGATTGTAGTAACAATAAATTAACAGAATTACCTGAATTACCAGAAACATTAAAATATTTATATTGTATTGGTAATAAATTACCTTATAATAATTTAAAATCTTATTGGAAATGGTATTATAATAAATATCCAAGTATAACTTATGAAATATTTGATATAACGATTTATTTCAAGATGTCAATGCTTCAATAAAATTGCAAAGATCTTTTGATAAATACGGAGAAAATAATTTCTTATTTGAAATTATTGAAAAATGTATGAAAACAAAAAACCCAGATTATTTCTGGGTTTTTTAGAAAAATGTATTATATTGATTAATCTATTAATTTCACATTAATAGCCATTGGTCCTTTTCTACCTTCAGCTAAATCAAATTCTACTTCATCATTTTCTGTTATTTTGTCCATTAAATTTGTAGCGTGAGCAAAATACTCTTTTCCTGTTCCTTTTTCCGAAATAAAGCCAAATCCTTTACTGTCAGAAAAAAATTTTACAATTCCATTCATATTATTTATTTTATTATTTTTTATTGTAGAAAATTCTACAATTCGTATATTATATATAAATAGAAAAGTTTCATTTATTTCTAATTTTAAATAATCTTGTTAGACTGCAGATAAATGAGAAAATCTAATTTAGTATTACTATCATGATTTTTCATAGAATTTATTTTTTATGTTCATATCAAAAATTGACATATACGCCAGAATGAAACAGGAAATGAATATTTTGTGCACGCTACCGGTTTAGTTGACAAAATAACAGAAAATGATCAAGTTGATTTTGAATTAACACAAGGAAAAAAAGGATTGAATGCTATCGACGTTAAACTAGTAGATTGATATACATATACATTTTTTTCAATAAACCTCGCTTGTTGGCGAGGTTTTTTTGTTTTTTTAAATAATCTAAAATCAAAGCAGTATCTTTTTGATTAAGATAAAAAATCAGTGAAGAGTCTATAACATTCTTAAATAGAACGAAAAAAATATAGAAAAAAGACTTTATGTGGTGAAGAGTAAATTGGGATTAATTAAAAAAAAATCCAAGAACTGAACTCAAGATGAAGATAAATTTATATTAAAAAATACGATAGATGAAAGTGTTAAAAAATTAAATAGGAGTAGACAAAGTATTTATATAAGAAAATCTAGATTAAGGAATTTTTTATCTCAATGAAATTTTGTAATTTTGTAAAAAATAAATATATGTTAGAAATTAAGGGAAAATATACGACCGCAAAAATTATGATTGATGATGTAGAGGAAACAGCATTAAATCAAGTATATAATTTGGTTTCGAATCCAGCTTTTACAGAACCAATTGTAATGCAAATAGATATACATGCTGGGGCCACAGCTCCAGTTGGGTTTACTATGCCTTTGTGTGAAAAAATTGTGCCTAATGTTGTTTCAGTTGATATTGGATGCTCAGTTCTTTCTGTTAATATCGGTAAAAACTTTACAACCAATAAAGATAGACTATTAAAATATGATGAAAAAATTAGAAATGTTATACCTATGGGTAATAATATTCAAAATCGTTCATCAGTTCCGTCGAAATATTTTGAAAAGAATTTTTCATGGGATGAAGTAAATGATTTGGCTAAAAAGTTTATCATATCTTATAATAGAAAATTTAATACTAATTACTCATCTATTGAATTCACCTATGATTGGTTTTTGAAAAAACAAAAACAAATAGGAATGAAACAGGATGCTGAAATGGGTATAGGAACACTTGGAAGTGGAAATCATTATTGTGAGATAGGATTATCAAACATTTCAAATGATTTTTGGATTACAGTTCATACTGGATCTAGAAATTTTGGTAAGATGGTTTGTGATTATCACATGGGTGTATCTAGAAAAATTTTATCTGATAAAAGAAATGTTTTATTGAAAAATAAGATTGAATATATTAGAAAGAATTTTTCTGGCTCTAATGTCGCAACTAAAATTAAGGAAGCAAAAAAAGAATTAGATATTGATTTTGAAATTGATATGAAAGGTATGGAGTATCTTGAAAGTCAATTCGCTATTGATTATTATATGGATATGATTTTTGCTCAGGCTTATTCTAAATTTAATAGGTCAACAATTATAAAAAATATTTTAAGAGTTTTATCTGTTGAAGAAATAGATAGAATAGAATCTATACATAATTATATCGATTTTCAAGATTTAATCATACGTAAAGGAGCGATTAGATCTTATAAAGGTGAAAGAATGGTTATACCTCTTTCTATGAAAGATGGTATGTTAATATGTGAGGGTAGATCCAATCCAGAATGGAATTATTCTGCTAATCATGGTGCAGGTAGAGTTATGAGTAGAGGAGAAGCAAAACGTAAAGTCAGTCTAGATTCTTTTAAATATTCTATGAAGGATATTGTTTCTACTTCAGTTGGTAAATCAACATTAGATGAATCTCCACAAGCTTATAAAAATCCAACGGTGATAGAAGAAGCAATTAAACCTACTGCAACTATCATAGATAGAATAAAACCTATATTAAATTTGAAAGATTGTGGTGATTCAATGAATTGGAAAGAAAGAAAAGAAAGACGGGAAAATGAGAAAAGTCGTGAATTAAACCGCGGAGAAATGAGAAAAATGAAAGGTCATTAAGCCTTTTATTTTTTATCTAATAATCGGGAATTCTATAGTGACTTTTCCTTTTATTTCTAACATATAATTTATTACTATTTTTTTTCACTATGAAGCAAATATAAAAATAATTATTAAAATAAAAAAAATCATTAGATTTAAATTTCAATATATAAAATAAAAAATTAAGTATGTTATACGCAAAAATAGAACCAACAGCAAAGATAAATAAAAAAGATAATCCATTTATTAGTTCAACTAGAGAAGTAAATTATATGACGGTTGTGGCAAGACCATACGCCGCAGGATCTTCAATAGTTAATTTCGAAATTCAATTTGGCGAACTTCAATATGATTATGAACAGAATATAACCGGATTTGAATTAGTTTCATCCATGAATACAAGTTTAACTCGTGACGAATTATCAACTTGGGGGACAGATGATTCGGTTTTACTTACTTTAATAGCAACTAAAATAGGAACTAATGCTATTTCATTCTATGAAGTATCTGAAAATTAATATTCGACAGTTGACTGAATCTATATCATGATGAGGATAGATTATTCCATCTTTTTTCAATATATTTTTCTCCAAGAATAGGATATAAGTTTTCAACATCTTTCTTATTTTGTATTTGTATATCATAAATTTCATTCATTCTTTTTCTTATTCTTGATGTTATTCCTTTTTCTAATAAACAATCACTAAACATTTCTATTATTTGTTTTGATTTGTTTGTAAAAATATATCTCGGATAAGAATTTTTAGATAAATAAAAAGAACCATCAGAATGGAAAAGACCTTTCATAAAAAAATCACTGATTAATATAATTTTTTGAAATTCTTCTAATTTTATATTTCTTTCGTGTTTTTTATTTAAGCCGTGTTGAGGAAAAATTATAGGGATAAAATTCGAATATACAGATATTATTACAGAATTATATATAGTCTTTAAAATTGCAATTTTATTGTCAGGGAATAATTTTTTTAAATTTTCTTCGCATTCTTTTATTACTAAATCTTGTCTACTATCTAAAAATATTCTCAATCTATAAGTTCTTTTCATTTTATTTATATATCCATCTCCGAGATATAACCCAAGTATATATGAATACGATTTTTTATCTATTATATCAATATCAATTTCATTATCTTTTATATAATTCACATTTTTAACCTTTTTCAATTTCTTCTAATAATTTTTAATTATTGAAATATCATATTTTATAAATATTTTTTTAAATCTTGTATCTTTTATATCATTAGTGCCCCTGATAGGATTCGAACCTACACGCCCTTTCAGACACGACTTTCTAAGAGTCGCATGTATCGCCAGTTTCATCACAGAGGCTTTGTGCCGAAAAACGGATTCGAACCGTTACGTCTCACGACACCGCGTTTTGAGTGCGGATTGGCTACCAATTTCAACATTTCGGCTTGGTGCCCACGGCAGAAATCGAATCTGCAAGCCATTAGGCGTATCCCCCTCAAAGATAGGTGTTTACCATTTTCACCACGTGGGCTTTTGTATCGATGAAGGGAGTTGAACCCTTACGAGCTAAGCTCACGGCTTTTTAAGAGCCGCATGTCTACCAATTCCATCACATCGACATTTTTGTATTATATCAAAGAACAATTCATGTTATCGTTATGTAGAGCTGAAAAATATGATTTCACTAATGATTTAGTTTTCTTTTCTATGTCATTTTTATTTTTTGTACTAAAAATAATATCATATTCCGGTACATAACAAGAAAAAATATCATTTTCTTCTTTCACGTTAACTTCTATATCAATATTCACTATCATAATATTTTTTTTATTTAAATAAAAAACCCAATCTAATCAGATTGGGTTTTTATAATTTATCACTGAATATAATTCACCCAATCGACCTATAACATAGTAAGAGGTCTAAACTGTTCAGTGAAACGATATTTAGGATATTCTTCATTTTTTATTGTATTACTTTATTATTATTTTGTTTATATATTTATTAAAATAATTCATTTTTTTCTATTCTGAAGCAAATATAAAAAGAATTATTGAAATAAAAAAATTATTTTTCATAGAAATTATAACATATCTTTTATTCCTCTATTTATAATCTCTTTTTGATATTTAGGAAAAGGAATTTTAGGATCATTTTTATCCCTAAATTTTTTCATAGTCAAATATGCATCTCTACCATTATAATCTATATTATTATCATTTAAGAATTCGTGTGCGTCCGTGGTGGAATTAAAAGACCCCCCACGGAATTTTTTTCCGTTTTTACAATAACTAATATCCCAATTTTTATTTTTTTCGTTGAAATCTATATTGATAAAATTGGCACCTTTAAGATCTTCAGCTAGTTCTTGATTTGACAAATTTTCGTTAATGAAATTATTAAATTCAATTATCATTAAAATTCATTATTTTTTATTATATATTGTTTTTAAATAATCATATTTTTTAATTGAAAATTGATTACCATCCAACATTCACCAATCCGTTATAAAAATCACACCAAGTATTTTTCAAGATTCTAATCTAGACGTAGATACTTGGTATCAGCATATTCATCTATTAGACTATCATTATAATCTGCACAAGTAGGGAATTCATCGACAAATTTTCCAGGAATAGTTGGATCATGAAATTTATTTTTAAATTCATTTATCAAATTTTCAATTTTTTCTTATCTGGTTTGTTCATCTACTTCTTCACCATAAGGATCATCTTCTTTAACAAATTCGTTTAAACTGGTTTTAATATTTTTCATAATAATTATTTTTTATATTATATATTAATATCTTTATCTTTTTTAATTTCATCTCTAATTCTAGCTGCTTCAATATAATCCTCAGCTTCAATTGCGTTTTTCAATTGATCTTCTAATGATGTAGGAATCATTTCTTCTTTAGGGAGCGGAATAGAATCAATAACATCATTATCATTTATTTGTGTTTGTTCATTTACCATTTTTTGAATAGTAATATATTTAACTGCTTCTTTAACACTATCGGACACACCTTCAACTCTATCAGATATGTTAAAATAACCGGCCATTAATGCGATATTAACTCTAACTTTTTTTATTTCCTCTTCTAGTCTTTCATCAAATGGCATGTGATAAAGTCTTTCATAATATTCCGAATTACTTTCGGATTTCTTTTTAAAATAAGAGAAACTATATGCCCATTTCATTTTTTCTACATCGGTATTCTTGTATTTACTGTTGCTATTTCTCAACATGTTAATGAGTTCCTGAGATTCTTTTTCATACTCTTTCATCACGATTTCGTGATTCACTATCATTGTTATCATATTATTTATATTTTTAATTAGTTATTATTGTTTTGATTATTAAAAAATTCATGAAAATCCAATTTAATTAAATCTTTTTCTGTTTCAATAAAAAATTGTTCACCTTTTAACTGACGATATTTTTTAATTATATTACCCAATTCTTTATCTTTTAATCCAGTCCATTCCATTACAAGTTTACCATTGAATTTTAATTTAATATTTTGTGTTTTTTCATCTTGTTTTTTTAATGCTTCAATTTGTTCAAGTAAGTGAGATTCTGGAAAACTAGAATTGATTAAATCTAATGATACTTCATTTGTTAATTTTTCTTTATCGAATTGAAAATTTTCAATAAACTTCAAAAAATTACAAAATGTTGGACGTTTCTTGTTTCTTTTTCTATCATCTTGATTTAAATTTTCCAAGAAAAATATTTGTGGTTTAAAATATTTACACGAAATAATCCAATCATAAATATCTTCTAATGTATCAAATCCATTATATTTACGGTTAATATCTAATCCAATAAATGTGAACATTTTATTAGTATCATTAGTAATTAAAATTTCACCTAATTTATTAGATAATGATTTATTGTAAATGATAGCATATAATCCATCTGGTTTATATTTTAAATGTCCACATATAGTTTTTCCCGGCAGCCACCAACTATCAAATATTATCGATCTAAATATTTTTCCTAAAAGATTACTTGTTGGATCATAATCCATCCAAAACTTAGTAGATTCCCATATATTATGATCCACTGGCGACAAATCAATTTGAAATCTTTCAAAATCAAATGTTGTCGTACCATCATTTATTACAATTTCATTTGGTGAAAAATGTTTTTCGATATTTTCACTAATATTAATTTTCTTATTATAAAAATTATCATCTATTTTTAGAAGAATGTCCATGTCGCCGTGTTCCGCCTTAGAACGATAAAATTTCAGAACATGAATATCAGTTTCGAAAATTTCTTTTAATTTCGGAATTAAACGTGATTGAATATCATAGAATTGTTCAGTCGTCTTACGTTCAGTAATTGTAGATTTTAAGCATTTGCCTCCCATACGATATATTTTTAATTATCCCAGTTTTCCTCACCATAAGGATCAATTACTGTTAATCTTTGACCAATAGGTATGTAATTGACACGACGACTATATCTTTTTAATTCTGATAATTCTTTATTAATATTAGTCTTTATAATAACCAAATTTACCTTATTTTTTAATCCTTTTATTGTCATTTCTCATGAAATATGAATACAAAAATAATAAAAAATAAAAATAAATCATTTAATATTAAATATAAATTGTTCTAAATGAATTTAATTGACTTTCAATATCTTTATTATATTGTTCCATATATTCGAGTTTTTTTATTATTGTCACGTTATCGTTACGATGATTTAAATATCCAATGACATCAAAATCTTTTAGCACATGAAATTCATTATTATTACTATTTATACTATATTCTTTTATTAGTTCTTTAGAATAATTATCAGTATTATAAACTATAATAATTACTATATTATCGAACAAATTACTATTTTCATCTATATCTTTTTTATATTCAGTTATATTAGGTAATTTATCTAATTCGTAATAACAAATTCCAACTTTAGGAGTCTTGTTTTTAATATAATCTATTAAATTTTTAATATTAATGACATTATGAGTGTGATCTTTTATAGATTTTAGCAAAAATTCCACTCTTTTCTTTTTATAAGTTTTCCATCCTATCCATTTAAACTCTTTATAAATTTTATTTTCCCAATCCAACATATCAATAAATTGAGCATCAATTATAGAAGTATCTAATTTGTTAAATTTTTTACACAAACTATCTTTAGAGTCATGGTATTTAGTATTTATAATAATATTAACTATTTTTTTAATATCTTCTTCTTGCCTCCAAGTAGATTCATCAGCGTTGAATTTATTCATCATATATTCAACGCTTTTCTCTTCATTATCATTTTTCTTTGGGTCGTAAATTATATCATGAAAAACTGCTGAAATAGTTAGAATATTATATTCTCTGTCGTCTATTTTTTTATCTTTATATAAATCATCAATACCATCCAATATATTATATAAATGTGTTAAAGTGTGCCAATAACGATGATTTTCGCTATAACAATTAATTATTTCATCTATTGTTATATTAAACCCAAATTTATTAGATAAATCGACAGCTCGTTTTAGTGAATTTTTACCAATTTTACTCATTTTTTAATTTTATTTTTAAATATTTTTTACATATTTTTCAGTATCTCTATCTATATCTCTTTCTTTAATATTTAATTTTTTATCATATAATTTTTTTCCACGTGCTAGTCCTATTTCCATTTTAATTAAACCTGTGTCATTAGAAAATATATTTAATGGTACTATTGTAAGCCCCTTCTCTTCATATTTTTTTTGAAATTTTCTTAATTGTTGTTTAGTTAATAGAAGTTTTCTATCTCTCTTCGGGTCTTTATTTTCAAATGATGAAGAATTTTTATATTCAGTTATATGAAAACTTTTTAACCATAATTCACCGTCGATAAAATCACAATATGAATCAGTAAAACTTATTTGACCATTTTTTATTGATTTGACTTCGTTTCCATATAAAACAATACCAGCTATTTCTTTTTCCAAAATATCATAATTGAAAAAAGCTTTTTTATTTCTTATATTTAATTTATTTTTCATTTCATGCAAGATTATGATATAATATATTTTTTTATTAATTATTCCTTCCGTTGCTGGATTTTTTGCGTCGTTCAGTGTTTGATTTATTAAAATCCTGTAATTTTTTTATAATATATCCAATTGTATAAAAAAGAAATACGTTTCTGTTTTGATTTTAGTCTGTCCGCTTCGCTATTCGGTTCAAGATTATGATTTTTCATTTCGTTAACATAATCTTGATAATTTTCGGATTTATTTATTAAAGAACACTAAAAGATAAAGATCTTAACGGTTTCCAAAAAATTCAATTGGTTTTGATGCTGTTCTATTTTCATAATAACCAATTATCCATTTTATCATATCAATTTCATTTTTATGATAAATCATATAACCAAGTGGTAAAGGACAAGTTAAATCATTAATAGTTAAATTATCTAAAAATTTAACTAATTTTCTTTTTTCGAAATATTTTTTCATATTCATCGTTATTTTAATTGATTTTTAATCGAATTTATTAATATTCTTACTTTTTCATTATCTCCAAAATTTATAGTATTAAAAGTAATCTTATTACTATTTCCAATATAAAACTCTGTTTTTAAAAAACTATAATCTGGTGTTAATAATAATTCATTCGTGATTATTTTAAGATATTTTTTTGTTTTTGGTATATCTACCATAGCGATATATTTTTTAGAAAATCTACCGTCTTCTATTTTCGCCCATAATAATTCGTCTTTTTCTGTTTTTTCAATTAATGATTCTATATAAATGGTTGGTGAATCAATATTCCTATACTCATTCATTTGATGAAATTTTCTTAAGCAAAGATAGGAATAATTGATGTAATAAAAAAATATTAAAATTTTTTACCATGTCTATCGTCTCGTCTTTTGTTATATTCCAGTTTCAATTTAATGAATGTTTCTATATCTATATTCATCTTATAACAAAGATCACATAATCTTATAAAGGTATCTGATATTTCGTCTTCGAATGTATCTTTAACATGAGTGATAAATGTTGACGGATACATACTACTCTCTTTTGAAGATTTTAACAATTCTTCTATTCCTTTTTTTCCGCCTTTATAAAATCTACCTAATCTCATTGATTCAACTGCTTCACCTAATTCAGACAATATCAATGCTATCTTTTCATTATAAAAAGCCATTTTAATTCTTTCTATATCATCATCTGTATATTGATCGGGCAATCCTTTCATTTTTTTTATACTAATATCATAATCTTCCCAAAATCTTTTTTCTGTTGCTATTGTATTAGATTGTTCTATAATATCTTTTAGTTCCATTATTTGTTAATTTTTTTTACCATATTATATTAATTCTATTTATCAGATTTTCATACGTTCTATCGTATATTTTAAAATACGAATCAGCATTTCTAATTATACCATTAAAATTCTGTTTTTTTTCAAACGATATAATTATTATATTATTATTATGCCATGTATATTTTGATACATATTCATCATATACTAAATTTAAATTTTTAATATTTGATATTGTTTTTTGTTCAATAATAGGTCTACCATGTTTTCTAGTTAAAAATAAATCTAATTCTTTATTTTTATCGCATCTTAATTCTATTAAATAATCTTTATAAAAAACAAAATACAAATCCATTAACTTGATTTTAGATAATGTATATTCAGAAAGATAAAATAATCTAATTTCACTGGATTCTAATAATATTTCATCGAATGTCATTCTTTCCTTATTAGAATAAAATTCTAATTTATTGGTTATTCCACATTCTTGTTTAATTTCCTTTTCTATACTAGATATTATAGATATGTTGGTTTTATCTATTCTAAATTTACCTACACCATCTATTTTTTGCGAAAAAGAAATTAAACATAATAGAGATAAAATAATTGATGTTAATACATATTTCATAATCAATTTATATATTTGATATGATTCAAATAGTTTTAAAATATTTTAGAAAAATTAAAACTAAAGAAATAAATTGATTAAGTAACGTTTAAATATTTGATATAAAAATGATTAAATGAAGAAAACTGAGATGATAACCAAATTCAAAATATTCGAAAAACAAGAAAATGTTGAGAGATTCAATTATACAACCACTATGTCATCGTTGTGAGTTCATCCAGAATCGAACTGGAATCCGAAAATTAAGAGTTTTCTAGTCTACCTTTAACCTATGAACTCATTTATTTTTTAATCCATTTTTTAACAGTATTACCTGTTACCCCATATTAAACTACGGAGTCGAATGCGGTGGAGAAGAGACTCGAACTCTTACGCCGGGGCCTCACCGACTTCACTGTTTTCAAGACAGCTAACCTCTCCTATGGGCTCCACCATTTTGCGGAAGTTACAGGTAACGATCCTGTCCGGGTTTTATCCCGACCTCAGTTTAGCAAACTGGTACCTTACCTCTCGGTCAAACTTCCAATATTTAGCGCGACATTAACCTTCTATGCTTGATGCATTAACCATCACACGTGGAATCGAACCACGCTTCACGCTTCGCGGAAAGTTTCGTAGTCGAAACGAGCCCAACTTTCCAATTATTTTTGCGGCGGATGAATGCTTCGATCATTCACAGGTTTTATCCTGACTCTATTTTTCGAGAATAGTACGTTCCCACTTCCGTCAATCCGCCTTATTATATTTAATTAAAAAATGTGTTTGTCCTATTTTAATTTTGAACTCATTATTTTTATTATTTCCATAAAAATAATGAGTTCAAAATTCTGTGACTCCGATGGGGGTCGAACCCATAACCCCTAGATTAACTTCACCACTATAATTTTCATTACCTTTTCAGTTTGTGGTCTGGACTATACCTTCATCATATCTTACGACTTAGATGTTTCCCGTCTAGTCTCTACACCTTCCTTTTCAGGCTTGGCTCGGTGTTGTCATTTTAAAGAGTTCACCGAATTTGAGAAAATTCACATAAAAATTTCTTATTTATGTGCTCCTATTTTTAAAGTCTAGTGCTCTACCAAATTGAGCTACGAAGTCAAAAATTGTGGCTCCCCCAGAGGTTGAATCTGGATTTCTGGATTTTCAGTCCAGTACATTTACCACTTATGTTAAAGAGCCTTATTGTGTGATCGGAGGAACTCGAATCCTCATTTACAAGAGTCACAATCTTGTGCTTTCATCCAGTTAAGCTACGATCACCGAGGGGATGGCCGGATTTGAACCAGCAACACACGGCTTAAAATGCTTTCAGTAATTTACATTTTTATACGTCACTCTACCATCTGAGCAACACCCCCATTTGTGGGAAAGATTGGATTTGAACCAATGTGGTTGTCAGAATATACCATCAAACCAGGAATGTTTCACCACAAACAACACATTGTAATTTTAACTTTTCATTACTTTTAGCTTCTTCAAACTCTATTTCACTATATAATTTTATCATAACAATTTTTTATTATCATATATAAATTTTACAAGGTCCGAAAAAGAGTTTCTATGCACACGCACCTCGAATCGAACAAGGACCTAAAATTTTGGAGATTTTCATGCAGCCATTACACCATGCGTATATCATATTAAATCAACATTTCAAAGAACAATAAAACAAAAAACCCCAACAACTTTAGTCATCGGGGTTTATTTAGTTTTATGCTACATTCTTATAGACATAACAATATCAACACCCCGATAGTGGCAAACCACTTTGAGCTAAAGGATGAATGTTTACTATGTTTATAAATGTGTATCATTTTATTTAATTTTTTTAAATTGTTATTTTATATATTTATTTTATATTTTTGTTTTATATATTATTAAAAATAAGTCATTTTTTTCTAAAATTGTAATACAAAGATATTATATTTATTTGAAATAAAAAAATTATTTATAATATTTTTCTCTCTTAAATATTTTTCCAATTCATAATATCATCTACAAATTTTTGATTCCTGTCTAGTATTCCCTTTACATGATTAAATTCATCTTCTGATACCAGTTTAGGATTTAAACAATCAATTTTATTTTCTCCTTTTGTCGGAATAAAATAGTTTATAATATTATTATCTTTGGGCATCTTATCTATGTATCTGACCAAATATTCTTTGGCATCTCTATTTGACATATTTCCAACATCAATGTAATGTACTAAAATGATTTTCTCCATATCAATATTTTTTTTACTATATTAGTTTTATATATTAGTTTTATATATTATTCATTTTTTTCCAAATATAAGGAAAATAAAGAAAAATCTAGAATTGTCACTATTGATGATCCTTATGGAGAAGATGAATAACAATTAAGAGATGCTTTTGATGAATAATTGATTCGTAATTAATATACTACTTCTTCCCAATTTTTATTTAAAAATGGACCATTAATTTCTTTTTCTTTTTCCAATTCTCTTTTATTTAAAAATCTTATCAATTTCTTTATATTATTTTCAGTTTTAAAAGAGAATATACCTGGTTCTATACTCCATATCATTTCCCTAGTGTTTAATTTTGAATTAATAAAATATACATTCATTTCCGACATTGAAAAATCATCAACGTTATAATTTAAAGTAAAAACCATCTTTTTATCTTCCGTGATTTTCATTTCACCTTTCCAATGATCACGTGAAGCAGCAATTCCCCAACTAACATATGGTTTTGGTGCTTTTATCCAATTTACCTTATCTTCCTTTGTGTCTTCAATTAATTTCTTCAATAATTCTAAGTTTTTATTCACTTTATATTATTATTTTCCAAATGATATTCTTTATTAACTTTATTAAGATTATAAAATCTCATTTTATCTCCTTTTATTTCTATATCAAAACTCATTCCGAGTTTTCTCATCTCTTTAATATTTTTAGATAACTTTATAAGTTTATATAAATCTATGTTCTTTAAATCCTTCTTGTTCAAAATAATTTCATCTTTATCTTTTTCTTTTTTTAATCTAAGAATCATCATTAAATCTTGGAACAATTGACCGTATTCATTAGATCCTCTTCTATATTCAGAGAAACGTAATATATGTGAATCCGGATGTTCTTCAGAAAAAATAAAATTTTCAAGTTTTTTATTCATCAACGACCTAATTTTTAGTTATATATATTAAAAAAATAAAACCATAAATATAAATGAAAACGAGATGGAAAAATTTATTCGATAATTTCAAAAAAAATAAAATAATCATTATTGGTGATATAATGATGGACACTTATATAATGGGTAAGGTTGAAAGAATATCTCCCGAGGCACCTGTTCCGGTTGTTGATATAGAAGAAAAAATCAATAAATTGGGGGGAGCGGCTAATGTGGCCTTAAATATATTCGAACTCGGAGCTACTCCTATCATATGTTCTATCATTGGTAAAGATGAAAGGGGATTTGAATTAGATGATCTATTAACAAAAAATGGTTTAATAACAAATTTCATTTATAAATCAAATAATAGAAAAACCACCAATAAAATTAGAATAATAGGAAATAATACTCAAATGTTAAGAATAGATGAAGAAACAAAAAATGATATAGATGACGATATATTCCTGAGATTAAAAGAAAATATCATATATGCTGTCGCTAATAATAAAATAGATGCTATAATTTTTCAAGATTACGATAAAGGTGTTATAACAAAGAAAATTATAGATTATATCATGAATCTTTCTATTAAGAGAAAGATTCCTATTTTCGTGGATCCGAAATATAGAAATTTTAATTCCTATAAAAATATTAGAATATTTAAACCAAATTTTAATGAACTTAAAGGGGGATTAAATGAAGAAATTTATATTGAAAAATATAGAGAAATTAATCCATTTGTAGAAAAGTTAATGAAGGATCAGAACATAGACATTTTTTATACTACTATGGGTAATAGAGGGATTTATTTATCTTATAAAGATAAAGATAAAATTGTTCATAGTCATATAGAAGGCGAAAAAAGAAGTGTCGCTGATGTGTCCGGTGCTGGAGATACTGTGATGTCAGTGGCAACATTATTGAATATTAATGGTGTGGATATAAAAGAAACAGCAAGAATATCTAATATTGCTGGTGGAATGGTATGTGAAAAAGTTGGAGTTGTTCCAATAAATAAAAACGACCTGTTAAATGAAATTATCTAATTAATCATAAATTCTTTTATTAGCGATATCGCAATAAGTTTGTGATAAATCTATACCTATATAATATCTATTCATTTTTTTGGAAACTAAACAAGTTGTACCTGTTCCTACAAAATTATCTAATACTATTGAATTGGGGAAAGAATATAAATCAACAAAGAATTTTGCAAAATCGCTAGAAAAACAAGCGCGATGTTCCTTTATTGCACCATCATTATTTTTAGTTTTAAGTATATTATAATATATTTTATAAAATTTTTGACCAGTTTTACTTATTGATGATATTTCTTTATTGGCGTCAAAATCATCTAAATGATCTTTTTTAACAAATATATAAACAAATTCAGCTTTTCTAGTCAATCTATTTTTATGCCCAGGAAAAGGTGTTACGCTGTTCTTTTCCCATGCAACAGTATCGACTATTAAAAAATCTGTTTCATTGAATATTCTATTAATTAAAAAATATGGGAGAGACGGAGAATATTTAGTATAACTCATATTAAATGCCACCACTCCTTTATCTTTAATGATCCTACTATACTCCTTAAATACTGACACCAACCAATCTAAATATTCTTTTTCTGACATGTTATCGGTATGAGTATCGTCAATAGGATATTTATTATTAAAACCATCTTTTCTCTGAGATGCGTTATAGGGTGGACTTGTTAAAATTAATTGAATGGACTTATCGTCTATTTTTTTCATAAATTCAATAGTATCACCGCAATAAATTTTATTTAGTTCTAACATATTTTTTAATTTATATTATATTTTCTTTTGAATTCCTTTTCAATTGACTCTATTAATAATTCGATATAAAAATCCTGTGAGTTTATTCCATTTCTATCTTCAGATATTAAAGACTTGAATTTTTCAACATCAAATATGAAATCAACATTTTTTTGGAAACCGTTAAGATCTTTATCTTTTAGTGTTATTTTATATATATTATCCATGACACCGATCACTTTATTTTTGATAAATGTCATTTAACATATCTTCTATTAATTTTGTCCTTTTATTATTCTTAAATTCATATTCACTGATCTTTTTATCTTCTATATAATAACTAAATGAATTAGAATCCGAAATAACTGATGGCCCATAGTCGTTATGTTTCATATTATCTTTATAATAATTTATCTTATTATGTGTTTTATCTATTATTTTTAGATATTTATATGCTAACATACATTTGAATATTTTCGTAATTATATTACCATAATTGACGTCGTCGATGTCATATTCTATCACGTGATATTCAATACAGTATTCTTTATTATCATATTCTTTCATTTTATAAGTATTCCATAGTTTTATATTAATTATTTTCAATATAATACAATACTTCTTTTCTATTATGTTTTTGTCCTTTTAAATTCACTAAAGGTTCAAATGATAACCAATTAGCTCCTTCATTTTCACAAACTATAATTTGACCATTTAAGTTCTTACACCATTCGGATAAAGAATTATAATCGATTTTATTATTAGTATAATATTTTCCTCCGTTTCCTGAATATGGTGGATCAATGAACCAAGTAGCTTTGACATTTTCACAATTTACGTAGCTTTCATTTTTTATAATCCAATGTTTTATTTTATACAATTCCGAACTCAATGATAATCTATGTTTTTCATCCCAATCACAGAAGTTACCAGGACTTTTCTTTGGAACCGAGGAACCAGGATTTAAGTATAGTCCTATTGTCCATTTTTCAGGATCACTTAAATGATTAAATTCCGGGTTGTTAAGACATTCACCCTTTTTTAAGATTGGTAATCCTAAAATATCTTTAATTGATGCTTCTTGAAGATATTTCCAAACAGAATATATTTTAAAGTTTAATTCATATAGAATCACATCTTTTTCGAAATATTCCATTGAATAAGAAGCACTTCCAGCGAAGGGTTCTATAATCTTGTTATATATTGGTTTTGGATAATAATTTATAATTCTTTTCTTTCTTCCGTAATAATAAAACATAAAATTCTTTTTGTTCATATATAGATGGGAATAATCAATTTGTTGTGTTTAACATTCTTTTTTCCGATTTTAAAAATTAATATATAAAACAAAAAAATATCGAAATATAAATGGATGAATTTTTCTCAGCTGCTATAAATTGGTTATATCTAAACTACCCATCGATATTCATTTCGTTTGGAGTTTTCGCTGCTATCTTGTATGTCATTAAACAAATAAAAGAAACATTTGTTGATAAAGGAAATGAATCAGAATCTTTCGGCGAAAAAATAAAAAATTTCATTATTTTTTGGAAAAAAAATAATAAACAATATGAACAAAAAAACGTTATTTACAGTGAAGAAGAAAGAAAAATCGCTATAGATAAATTAAAAATTCATAATTTTTTTCAAGAAATAAATAACATAAAAAATATAAAGATTCCGAATATGAATTTTGGAAATCGAAGAAAAAATGAAATTTTGAGAGAAGTTATAAGAATATATGTGGATACTATTGAAGAATATGTTTTTAATGCAATAGATAACTATCAATTGGATAAATTAAAAACAAATGAATTGAATGATTTGTTTTCAAAAATGATTGATAAAGCGACAAACGAAATATACTTTAAAATTAGAAATTTATTAGGAAATGACATGTATAATTTAATTATAGAAGATCAGAAAAGAGGCTTTAAAATCGAAAACTCAATATTTAGAGATGTTTTTGTAAATGGAATTTTAAATATGTCAGTTCAACATATGTCAGTATATGGTTATGATAACTATGAGAGAGTCACAGATATCTTAACATCGATGTACATATCATTACAAGTAATTGTAAAAAATTTCGAGAAAGTTTTCAAAAACTTTAACGGCGAACTGGATATATATTTAAAATAAAAAAATAAAAATCATTAATGAAATTATATGAAAAATTAAAAAATCATGATTTGGTGGAAGATCATAAAGAATTCGTGGAACTAGTTAGAATGAGATCCATCAAAATAAATGCTATTTATGTAGACGATCCAAATCAGGAATTAGAAGATAACGATAATATAAAAATCGGTATCCTATCATTAGAATAATAGTTTATTCAATCCAAGAACTTATAGAATGTATAGTTCTTTTAATTCTTTTTTTCTTATAAACACCATCACCTTCTCTGCTTCCTTCCTCATTAGTATTTCCTTCAACACTTATTATAAAATCTTTTGTTTCCGAATCATAAAAACCAATATGAGCCAATCTCTTTTTTTCTTGAAAATATATTCCAATTAAATCTCCATGTTCTGGTTTTTCTTTGTCTATTTTTCCTCTAACATATATTAATTTATTCTGTGGAAACCAAGAAGGAACCCAACCAGGACTTTTCAATATAAAAGCATTATCGCATTCAACGAACATAGTATATACAAACGATGCACACCAAGGATTCCCTTTGCCTAAACCAGCTGTTTTTAAAAAATATTCTACTTCTTTACCCGCATTATTTCCATTTTCTCTTACACCAATATAAGAATCATATTTAGATTTTAAACAATCTCTTTCAGATATGATATTCTGTGTAATTACATATTCTTCTGTATTATATAATGTAATATATGTTTCTTTTGGTTGTTCGTAAAACCAATATACGATTTTATTATCGAATTTTTTAGGTTCAATATAAATTTTTTGAGACAACGATGGAAACGTTATAATCAATAAAAACCAAAATAATAATAATTTACGCATCATGTATGTATTTAATTTTTTAAATCACTCTAGATAATAATATTATACCAATGAAATATATCGCAAATATCATTATGACAAGTTTACATTTCTCCCATTGTGTAATCGAACCATTTCCCAATATTTTTTCCTCTAAAATGGTATCCAAAAAATTATATATTCCAGGCCATGTCCATTTCAAAACCAACCACACAATACCGTTATAAAATAATAATTGTATGGTGCTAAATAATATTATTTGAAATATACCTGAATCATAAGTGGCCGCTGTTGGATCAATCCAATGCAAGAATACTGGACTAAAATACCATAATAAAATAGCGATCGGTATTGTAATATACTCATTCCATTTAACAACATGTTTCCAAATGTGTTTTAAAATTTTTTTCATAAATTATACTTATTTTTTAAACATCGAATTTATCATAATTTGGATTATCAACAGTGAAAGATCTCCCTTTAAAATCTTCAATATCTTTTACTTCTCTATGATCAGAATTCTGATAGTCACTATCATTTACTTTTTCAGGAACATTTCTCTCTTTCAATTTTTCCATATCATGAACATAAGCCTGCCAATAAACACGTTTAATATTTTCGAATTCTTCATTATAACATTCAACATTATCAGTATCAACTTTCCATATAGGATAATGTCCTCTTACGTTTAAAGAAAATTTAATTGATTTAATTTTATCACTTGTTAAGTCTCCTTCTGTTGGCAATTCAATATTTCTATCATCAGGTAAAACTAATACCAATGGAATATTCAGACCATAATAATCCATACTAAAGAAAAAATAATTAAAAAATAAAATCATTATTTTTTCAGAGCATAACCACACATCTCTTACATCATCTAATCTTATTTCTACATCAAAATTAAATTGCATTGGGACAGATTTAACTTTAGTTATTATTCTCTTCAATTCATTTCTAATTTTACATTCTTTTGGTATATAAATATTAGGATTTGCAAATTCGTCACTTATAGAATTAAAAGATGTTAATGATATTATACCTCTTGGTATTTGATCCGTGTTTAATTCAACCCTAGTGTCTGTTATATCATCAACAAATGAATCTAATAAAAATCTCTCAGAACCAAACATTTTATAATTAAATGGTACAGTTATACATCTTTTTTCGTCTTTGAAATAATTTATCCATCTTATTGTTTTGTTCATTGTTCTGGCCAGTGCTAAAGTAACCATTCTCAAATAAACATTATCATAATTAAATTGATGACCTATATTACCTATTGTTTCTCCAGGCATTTAATGATATTATTTTATACTATATATTAAAATCGTTATCGTATAAATTCTCAAACTTTTCATGATAAATTGCATAGAAATAAAATGAAACATTTTCGACTTTTACATTTCCTTCTAAAGGACAAAAAAAAATATCACAAAGATGAAGAACTATCAATCTACTGGGAAACATATCTTTTTTATCTCAGTCATGTTCGTCAAATGAGTTGGTTTCTTTTGAAAAAAAAATTCGTATATTTTCTAAAATATAAAAAACTTTACATATTAAAAATTTCATTAATATTTGCTGTTTTTTTATGTGCTACCATTTTCGGGGGGAAATATATTTTAGAACATAACAATTTTTTTGAGATTAAAAGAGTTGTTAATAACGCAAAAGTTGATACTATATATGTACCAGATTCAATACATATAGATGATTATATAAAAAGAATTTCCAATACTTTATCCATAGGTAAAGAAGAATTATTAAAAAGAATATTTTTTGTGACATATTATTCAGAGGATACTACAAAAAATGCTGAAAAATTTTTAGAAATGTTATCCGAATTAGAATCCAGAAAAAATTTTAAAGCCGAAAATGGTGTTTATTGGGGTGGATGGCAAATGGGTCCTTCAGCTAGATCATCCGCTGGATTTGGCGGTGTATCTAAAAAAGAATTTCTTGGTTCTTATGAGGTACAAAAGGCAGCTGTTATAATATATCTTAAAAGAAATCACACAATTCTTAAACCATATCTAGATAAATACAATAATAAGATTATAAGAGGATATCACCTCACTCTTAGTGGAATGTTAGCTATGTCTCATAATTGTGGAGCACAGGGACTTATATCCTTTTTAAATAGTGGTTGTACCTATATTCCGCATGATGGTAATATAGCTTCTACAAATTATCTCACTCTAGGTAATTATAATATAAAAGAATTTCTTAAAGATTTATAAAAAATGAAAAAAGAAGAGAAACTTTAGTTTCTCTTCTTTTTTTCTATTTGTGAATCCATCTTTTATCCAAACATTTAATAATATTCAATATCATATTTATATATAGTATATAATGTATCATCATCATTGACTATGCTTTTATACATCTTTTCCAAAATGTTTCCTTTCAAGTCATAATCTACATATATGGTAATAATTTTTAAAGAACCATCCCAAAAAGAATTCTTTTGAATTAAAATACCACGACTATTATAAATATAGACTTCTTTTGATGTGTCATGAAAAGTTTCACTTAAAATTCTTCCACTATCATCATAATTGATTTTTTTATGTCCATCTTGTATTAACATACCCTTACTGTTGTAAATATAATTAAGTGTATCTATTACTCATGATCTCAGTATAGTATTGTCGCTTCCTTTATTATAATGTGTTATTTTCATTATACGTTGAAGAATATTACCACTATCATTATATTTATACTCATTTTGAAATGTAGATTCTAAAATGTTTAATGAATTATAACTTTCAGAACTTAATTCATTCCCATATCGATCATATTTGTAGTTTTTATCAACACTTTTAATAGTATTATCACTATTATATGATGTTATTTCAATTAAAAAATTATTTTTATCATATTTACACTTTGAATATTCTTTCAATTCTTCACGATAATAACTATAAGAATTTTCAATAAAACCATATTCGTTATACTCCAAAATAATTTTTTCAACTTCATCTTCATTAAGATGAAAAACACGATCATACCCAATCATCGTAATCTTTTTAACATATCCATTGTAACCACTTTTTTCAAGATCTGATTGTTTCTTTATTTCAAGACTATTACAAGAAACTAACATTAAAACTAAATAGAAACTAACATTAAAACTAAATAGATAAAAATCAACTTTTTCATAATATGAGTTTTAGAAATGAAATTAAAAATCTTTAATAAATGTTCAATGAATTCGTAGTCTTAATGGGATTCGAACCCATGTCTCAATCAGAACCGATTGAATCCTTATCCATTGATATCCGATGGAATTCCCCTAGACGATAAGACCGACGTGGGACTTGCACCCACTTGTTTCTAACACTTTCAGTAGCGCCCCCGAAAAGAGAGTGTCCTCACACCCGTTAGGGTGTATCCGCTAGACGAATGCGCCGATGTTCCTTTAATCTAATTTAAATTTAATTCATCTAATTTAATCTAATTTAATCTAATTTTATTATCTATAATATATAATATATCTAAAAAGGAACCAATTTAAAAAGAACTTTTATTTTTAATTTGAAGACACAAAAATACGATATTTTGTCGAAACAAAAAAATTTTTTAAAAGAAAAATAGATTTATTTTTCAATGACACTACCCAGATAAATATCAAATGACCCGTTAGAAAAATAACTCATTTCAAATTCGCCGTCATACAATTTATTTACTTTGAAATTTTCCAATTCTAAACCAGATACATCATTCACCAACATTGGAATATTTCTATTTTCAATTAAGTTTTCAATTATATTGAGATTAGCTTTGGATAAACTTCTTTTATATATTTTGTGAATAGATAACTTATATCCATTGTCGGAATCTATAATTTTAAACTTACATGTAAAATTGAACGTCGATGAAACATCCAAGGACTTCGGTTCAAATTCAAAAAAATCATCATCGTCAATATACATTTTATCAAATATTTTATCTATTATATTTAGAAAAACATCAAATGTTTAATTTTAGTTTTATTTTTTAATATATATGAAATATGATATACAAATATAAAGATTTTATTTCTTCCAACCAATCAATTTGTCCATTATGTCTGAATAGATATATGGAAACCAATTATATAAATAACATTAAAGAAGCACTATCTTTCAAAATATCATCTTTACAAATATCAGTTCCATTGAAAGGATGTATAAACAATTGCAAAAGTTGTATAGCAAGAATAAGTGGTGATCCCGGATTATATAAAGATATGTCTAAAAACATAGACTTCGATCAAAAATATCTTAATAAATTAAAAGAAGTTAAAGAACAAGGGTGTAAAAACATAGTTATCACTAGTGATAAAGGCGAACCAATGCAAAATAAATTGTTCATGGAAAAAATAGGTAATTTCAATAAAAAATTAAATAATTGGTTCGATATTGAAATTCAAACTACCGGAGTTCTCCTAAATGATATGAATTTATCCTTTTTAAAAGAAGTTGTCGGTGTTAAAACTATTTCTGTTTCTGTTTTTGATATATTTGATAATTTAAATAATTTAGACATTATAACAGTTAAAGAAAAAATGAGTTTTAATTTAGAACAAGTTTGTAAAAATATAAAATCATACGGTTTTATATTAAGACTTAGCATAAATTTAGTCAACGTTTACGACAAACATTCTATAAAAGAATTATTTGATAGAATTGATGAAATAAATCCAAATCAAGTTACTATTAAAAATTTATGGCACACCGACGAAGATAATGCAATAAATAAATGGATAAAGGTTAATAAAGCATCATCCAATATAATAGAAAAAATATCAAATTATATAGAAGATAACGGTGGAGATAAAATATCGCAGAATAAATATCAATTTAACGGAAGAAGTATATGGACAGTAGATAATTGTATGTTAGGTAATTATTTAATTCTCAGACCAGACGCCGGGCTATATAGAACTTGGTCAGATACATCTCCAATAATTTTATAAACTATGATAAAAAAATTGACAGGTTGGTATAATTTTGAAAAATTTAAACTTTTAAGATAACAATAATCCCGGTGATTGCCATCTCTTATCTGAATATATCTCATTAAGTTGTTCAGAATTCAAATTATTCGGATCCCACCCCTTAGATTTAGCATATTGAATTTTAAATTTTTCTCTCAGATCATTTAATTCACTATCCGACAATGCAGAATCTTTTATCATCTCTGCACCAGGTGGTATTATTTTATCCATTCCATTCTGATTTAATGTCATCATATATTTTTTTTATTGTTATATATTAAAATAAAAATGTCAAAAATGTCAATTTTAAGAAAAAACTTTGAAATAAAAATATGATATAAAAATTATAAAAAAAATTAGTCTTATGAATGAAATTGAACGTAAATTTTTAATTGATTTGAATAAATTAGATATATCTAAATTAACTAATTGGACATGTAAAATAGAACAAGGTTATTTATGTGATAATATAAAGAAAACAATTAGAATTAGAGTTGTTGACGATAAATCATATATTACAATAAAAGGAGAAACAAAAAATATAACAAGAAAAGAATTTGAATATGAAATACCGTATAATGAAGCGGTAGAAATATTAAAAATATGTGATAAGACAATAATTAAAAAAAGAATAACTATCAATTATGACAAAAAATATTGGTATATTGATATTTTTGAAGGTGAAAATGAAGGACTCGTAATTGGTGAAATTGAATTAAATAGTGAAAATGAAAAATTCAATTTGCCTCCTTGGGCAACCACCGAAGTAAGTAATGATTGTAGATATTACAATGTTAATTTGATAAATAATCCATATAATAGTTGGAATAATTGAAATAATAGGACAAGATAGATTAAATATAAATTAGATATGAAATTAAAACGAACTTTTGCCTAGAAAATGATATAAAATTAATAAGAATAAGTTATAAAGATAATATTGGAGAAAAACTAAAATGGATTTTAAAAAAGATTTTGAAAAAGGAAAACTAGATCTAAATTATATAAAAAATGTAGTTCAAGATATCTTGAACAAAGCTCATACCATTCCAGAAAAAATGGAGTTGGTGGTTCGACCAAACGAACAAAATCCGAAAGAAATATCATTTGCTTGTGCAATTTGTGGCGATAGTCATAATCGGCCCAATGTGAAGCGCGCCCATCTTTATTTGAAAAATTTTTTCGTGAAATGTTATAACGACGATAGTTGCAGCATGCCTTTCATAAAATATTGTAATCATTTCGGAATAGATATTGATCCAGAAAAACGTATGCAAATTTATAATTATGTTGATCAAAACTGGTCATACTCTAAAAAAGATGACTTCATTATTCAAAATTTGGATAAATTGATAAATCTAGATGATTTTTTTAAAAATATTAATAAAGTCAAAGGATCTTTATCTAATATTTCACCGATAATATCTGGATCTATACAACATAATTATCTAATAAATAGAAAAATATTTAATCACGATAACATATATCAGGGTATTTATCATATAACTGATAAATGGAATGAACCAGTTATAATCATTTTAAATAGAACATCTGATAAAATTTTAGGAATGCAACTAAGAAATTTAAAATATGATAAAGAAAAACGTATATACAAGTTTATTAATTTTCAAGAAATTTATAACATGATTCACCCGGATGATCCATTAGATGAAATAGAATCTGTACCTTATAATAAAATGTCAGCCTTATTCAATTTTCTTAATATTAATTTTGATGATTCTATATATGTTTTTGAAGGATATTTAGATAGTACCTTTTTTCCGAATTCGATTGCTTTAGTTGGACTAGATACCGATATATCACCTTTAAACGTTGAAAAACTGGATTTAAAATTCATATTAGATGCCGATTCAGCTGGACAAAAAAAAGCAAAAGATATGATTGATGATGGATATTCTGTTTTTTTGTGGAAAAAACTTTTCAACGACTTATCAAAAGGAAAGGGTTCTAAATTTAAATATTATCTAGAAAAGAACATTAAAGACATGAACAATCTAGCTGATTTATACGGTAATAACATTTATAATGAATTGAATTTAAATAAATATTTTGCTAAAGATAGATTTGATCTCATTGATATGTAATATCAATATATATTAGAACTAATAATATGAAAAATCTTACATTTTCGGAAGAAGAAATTAAACAAATACATGAACTTTCATTTAGTAGCATATCCGATTCTAGAGGAAAGGCTAGGCAGAATAAGATAAATGAGGTTGTAATTGGAGCTCTGAAAAGAAATCCTGAGTATGACGGATGTGTACACATATCTCCTTTTCAATTTTAAAGTCGTCTTTATAACAATAATTATCATCAAAACTATCTATTTTATAAATGTTGTCTTTTAATGTAGCTAACCCCCCGCTTATGCTAATTATCATATCATCTAATTTATTATGACTTTTTTCTTGTTTGTTAAAAATCCATATTTTATTGTGAGTTAATTCATTTTTTAATATATCAATTCTTTTGGTTTTATTTTCGTATATTAATTTTTCAATTTTCTTTTCTTGACAAGTTAATATACAGGTATATGTCGATACTTTGTTCCACACTTTATAAGTTCCATAATCATAAATATAATCAATTCTATCATAGAGAACATCTCTCAAATTATTACCCGATTTATTTTTGAAAAAAGAATTTGGAACTATAAATCCTATTCTTTTAGAATTTTTTAAACATTTTTCTAAAAAAGCATAATATATATCAACGTTACCAATGGATATAGATTTAAATTGTTTTTTTAAAGTTTCTAGATAATCTTTATCTAAATTTTGTATTCTTATATAAGGAGGATTTCCCAGGCTCACATCATAATTATTATTATCAGTTTCTAAAAAATTAGAATTAAACATGTTTTTCATATCTAAATTATAGTCATATCCATAAATTTCAAAATAATTTGATAATAATAATTTAAATTCATCAAATATGTTTTTATTTGTTTCAAAACAAAATAAATTATTTTCAGTAAAATTCACAATTTCTTTAATGGTATGTCCTAGATTCACAAAATATTCTAATAAATTAAAAACAAAAGAGCCTTTACCAACAGAAGGTTCACATATTTTTTCATCTATTGATGGCATTAATTTATTTATTATTAGATTACATATATCTTTATCTGTGAAAACAACCCCCTCTTCTTTAAGAAGTTCCTTAGAATGATCGAAATCCTGGCTATATTCAATGAGTTCTTTTATATTATTAAATTTCTTCATTTATTTTTAGAATTATTTTTTTAACTCTTTTAGATGTTTGTCTATTAGATATTGAATGAGTATAGATTTGTTGATATTTTCCTTTTCGATATATTCATCAAATCTTTTACTCACATCTTCTTCCATTGTAAAGAAAATTTTAACTCTTCTTTTCTTCTTAAAATCTTCCATAGTAATTTTTTTATTTTCTTATATAAATATACATATAAATAGTTTATAATAGTATATAGTATATATTAAAAATTACTGACCGAAATTGTATTTTTTACAACTTTTTTACAACCCATTTTAGTATTAAAAAAAACACCATCAATCAAATTAATGGTGTTTTTTTTTAATTAATTTAATATGATATTAATTAAAAATCAAATCGTCGTTTGGGTCATTCAATGTTATTTTTCTTCTTCTCATTATGGATTTTTTCGATGCTCTTCTAAATTTGGAATATTTAGTTATAAGTCTTTCGTTCAAATCTTCATCAACATCTACCGGTTTTCCGTTAATTGTTAATTCATTAGTGTCTTTATTGTAATCCATATTAATTTCATCTTTAATGGATTTCTTTAGCCATTCCATAGTAATAACATCTTCAATGTATCTTTGAATAGCTCTTTTCATTGGCCTAGCACCTAAAGTTTCACTCCATCCTTTTTCCATTAATAGATTTTTAACATTATCAGATAAGTTTAATGTCAATCCTTTGGATTGTAAATTTTTCTTTAACTTACTTAATTCGATGTCAATAATTTTAAATATAGATTCTTTTGATAGAGATTTAAAAACAATGACGTCATCCAATCTATTAAGAAATTCTGGAGAAAATTGTCTATGTAATTCTTTTTTAATGAGTTCTTTATTATATTCATCCTTTTTTTCTTCCTTAGCAGCAAAACCTATAGCATTTCTTCTTCCTAACATTTTTGTTCCCACATTAGAAGTCATAATGATAATAGTATTTTTAAAATCCACTTTTCTTCCAGAACCATCAGTCATTACACCGTCATCGAAAACTTGTAAAAATATTTCATAAACTTTTTTGTGTGCTTTTTCGATTTCATCTAATAAAATGACAGAATAAGGTTTTCTTCGGACTTTTTCCGTTAATTGTCCGCCTTCACCATAACCCACATATCCCGGAGGAGAATTGTGTACAGATACTCCATTACTTATATATGTAGAATCATCTTCAATTGAGATATCATACACAGGACCCTTATAATAAATTTTATCTTTTTTTAAAATTTTATAATAATAATAATTATCATCCTGATACTGATTTCTTTGAATGTTTTTTGGTTTTATTTCAAAATTAGTAATTTTCAAACTTGGTAAAGATTCGTTCATTTTATCAATATTAAAACCAGTTAATATAGTATTAAAAATTTTATATATTTTCGATTTTTGTTTATGAACGACTTCATTAAATTGTGAAGAATAACCAAATTTTTTAAGAAGCGTATTTAATTGGGATGTTAAATCTTTTGAAACAGTCTTATAAACCATTTTACGTTTCAATGTTTTGGTTCCGTCACCATAAAATATTGTTTCGAAAAAATTATGAAACATATTATTATCTATAGTCATCATAAAATCAGGTAATTTCTTATCATAACAAGTCCTTCCAAATAAATCACTAAGTGCGATATTTATTATTCTAGATGTTACAAAAATATTTGTAGAATGTCTTAGATTATCTTTCACTCTAATCTTAATGTCCAATCCGAAAATCGTTTTTAATAGATTTACAGTTTCTTCTATGTAATTTTTTTCGTTTACATTAAATGTGAATTTTATAGTTTTTTTATTTTTTGTACACACACCTTCACTCAAATAATAACCAGCTAATCTTAGAAAATTATTATCGATTTTTATGAACCTATTAACTTTAATATCATTAAAACACCACACAAAATTATCATCGAACTTATATTTAGGTAAATCTTTAGCGTAGTCTGCTAAATCAATAACTGATTTATTATAAGATTCACAATTTTCTATGTTTTTTGGATATAATAAAATATCTCCTTCTTTTAAATCTCTACTATTATAAAATTTAGCGTTATTAATGTCATATGATTTCTTATCAATTCTTTTATTGTAAATACTTGGTTTTATGGCCAATATTTCGTGTTGTTCAGTGCAGTTTAATAAAACATTTCTATTTGATATTTTATATGAATCCAATTCACCTTCGTGTTTGTAAATATACATATCAACTACTTTCTTATTATTGCCTAAATGGGTTAAAACTTTATCACCTAAATTAATTTCAGATATTTTTTTAGTTTTACCGTTGCTCATAGTTATTTCTGTATCTGGAGTAAAACACCCTTTCATTCTAGCTACTTCATGTTCTTGTTGATATTCTGACATATCGACTCTAATCATATTATCTTCAGAACCAAATAAATATTTTGCCAAACTTTTAACGAGCTGTGTGTTGTGTGACAAAATACCATTCGCGTAGTATCTCTTATTGGAGTCTTCCGATAATTCAAAATCATACATATTATCAACATATCCTAAATTTTTGATTTGTTGGACAACTTGAACACCATCGTCAGTTATCACTAAGTCGCCTTCCATTAGATCTTTAACAAAAATTTCATTTAAATTAGAATCGAAAACTATATGATCATCGGCACACTTCAAAGAATAACCGTTGTTCAATACTAATTCAAAAACTTCATATTGTGTAGTTTCGTGTAAATATTTTATATCAACGTAACCATTATCTGTTAATATTTCATAATCATTAACATTGATAGATTTTATAATTTTTTTATTTTCTTTTTGGCCATATTTTGTTTCCATTTAAAATTTATTTTTTTTTTAACTATTAATGAAATTTATACATTTTTGTATAATTTTTTCCTTATCTAATTTTGATTTTTTTCTATACTCAGAATCCCAAATAACTAATATATCAAAACCATTAATTTTGGCTATATTTATTTTTTCATTATCTTTTTTCCAAATTTCACCTGAAGTAATATTTTTTCTAAAGGGGTGAGGTGTTTCTAATTCGGAATATTTATCCGGATTTGCGTGATACATATCGCCATTAAATTCTATAATTTTTTTATTTTTTACGTCAGTAAAATCATATATCCACACGCCCCCGTTTTTCCTATTTAATCTGAATTCTCCGCCATTTGTCGCGAATAAAAAATCTTCTCTTTTCATTGTTATTGATATTTCTTTAAAAATTTCTTGACTTATTTTAGAATATCCAATTTTTAAATTTCCGTTTTTATTTAAAGAATCTTGCCATTTATTAGTTCTGTTAGTAAATATTTCTATTCCTTTTTCGTATCCATATTTTTTAATACATATGTCTTTACTAAAAGTAGTTTGTTTTTCAAAAACTTTTTTCTTAGATTCTTCTACTGAAAATCCCAATTTTAACCAATAATCAACGTTTGAGGGTAATAATCTTTTTTCAAAATCAATAAATTTTGATGCGTAAGATTGATTTTCTTTTATTTTTTCTACAGATTTTTCTTTAGTATATCCTTTATTTACCCAAAAAGATACCATAGATGACGTTTGACATATATTTTTTATTTTATCGTTGGTATATCCATTATTTTTTAAATTTTCTTTACTTACAACAAATCTATTTTTGACTTTTTTTGAATTCATAGATTGAATTTCAAATATTTTTTGTAAGGATTCTTCGATAGAAAAACCTTTCTTAATCCAAAATTCTTTTTTCAGATAATTATTAGATAACATGATATTATACATTTTTTTATGTAAATTTTCATAAACTTCATTTGGTAAAAAAACTTTCCATAATTCTTTTCTTTTTAGTTTTTTTGTGTTGGTTATACAATTATCATCTGAACATTTTATTATATCACAATAATTTCCTTCTATTTTTGAAACTCTATTTTTAAAAATTAAATTAGAATGACAAAGATTACATGTCGGCTCCAAATTAGATTCAAAGAAGGTGTATTTAAATTTATACTTCATTTAAAATTATTATATTTTTATATTGAATTGGTATTGGTTAAAGTGTGTATAAAACCTGAAATGTCGGTTTTTTCTATTTCGCCCGTTATTTTATTTCTTATAGTTACCAAACTTGTTTTATCTATACATTTACCTACCCCGGTAGGTCCTAAAAATAGAAACACTCCCATAGGTCTATTTGGATCTCTTAAACCAGATCTATTTCTTTGAACACATTTAGTTACTTTTTTTACTGCTTCATCTTGACCTATTATTGACAATTTTAATTCTTCACCCATTTTTAATAATTTATCACCTTCATCTTCGCTAAATTTTTCTGTTGGTATCCCCTTTTTGACATTTAAAACTTCAGCTATATCATCTACAGTAACATCAGGTCTATTCAACCTAGACTGTTCTTCATAATTTTTTCTAACTTCAATTAATCTAGATATTAATTTCTTTTCTTGTTCTCTCAAATCAGATGCCTCTTCAAATTTTTGAGCGTTAATGAGTTCCATTTTTTTCTTTCTCGATTCATCTATATCAGCTTCCAATTTAATCATTTCTTCCGGTATGTTTTTATCATCCAAATGCATTTTTGCACCAACTTCATCCATTAAAGTTATTGCTTTATCTGGATAAAATTTATCAGTCATATATTTTCCAGAATATTTAACACAAGCAGCCAAAGCTTCAGGCGAATAATTGACTAGATGAAAATCTTCATATTTATCTTTTATATTTGTGAGTATTTCTAATGTTTCCTCCGGAGTATTTTGTTCAACTTGAATCATATTAAATCTACGTTCCAAAGCTGCGTCTTTTTCAATTGATTCTCTATATTCATTATATGTTGTAGCACCAATACATCTTATTGTTCCCCTAGCTAATCCAGGTTTCATCATATTAGCTGCACCAGCAGATTCACCACCAGCAGTAACTATCATATGAATTTCATCTATAAAGATGATAATATCTGGATTTTTTTCTAATTCATCTAATAGAACTTTCATTCTTTCTTCGAATTGACCTCTATATTTAGAACCGGCTACTAAAGTTCCCATATCTATTGAAAAAATCCTCTTGTCCCATAAAGCTCTCGGTGATTTTTTCGAAACTATCAATTGAGCTAATCCCTCAACTATAGCTGTATTATGAGTAACAATGAAATCGTCTGTTATATATAAATGATTAGGATCATCTATCATAATACACTGAGCTTCTTCAGTGCTGTGATATTTAATGGATATTATTTGATTTTTTAAATTATTTTTATATTGATAGTTCTTACTAACTCTATCTAATTTTCTTTTTAAAGTTAATAATTTTTCAGGATGAGGATGCCTTATCGTTAAACAATAACAAATTTTACCATTTTTAATTTCATTTTTGTAATTATATTTTGGATTTTTACTTTTTATATTACAAAGACCACCTATTGAATTTATTATATATTTGAAATCTGTAGCCAATTGTTTACTTGTCGTATAATAAACTATTGTTCCGCTTTTCGAAACATTTCCGTCAGTATCCAATAAACCACGTATTAATTCGTATTTTGATTCAACGTCACTATTTTTATATATTTCTGGTATGAATTTTTCATGTGATTTTTTATTTAATCCCAATTCTAAAACATTCTTCATGTACATATTATAAGTGTTTCCCTTTTCGAATTTGGTCATGATTGATCCATCTTTACTTATCAATCTGTATGATATTGAATCTTTTATTTTATTTAAAATATATCCCCTTTTATCTAGTGATATATTTATTTTTTCTGTAATTTCTTCATCTATATTCGTAAATCTAATACAGTTGTCACTAATGCATCCGTCTCCTAATAATGCTCCGAGCATATATGGTTCAATATAAAAATCATTTTTTTTATTTATGAAATTAATATTTTCATTCACAAGAGGTATTTTTAAATCATATTTTGTGTTGTTCAATAACGTTATTATTTCCCCCGTTGATAATATAGACCATCCAAATTTTCTATTTTTACCTTTGGGTATTCCGTAAATTTTCCATAAATGTTCAAAACAGGTTTTGGTTTTAGATCCATCTTTGAATTCTATTTCATAAATTTCTTTTTGGCCTTGTGGATATATTCCAATAATTTTAGATTTATCTCCGTTTGGAGTTACTACAAAATCGTCCGTAGTTAAATCTCCCATTTTTTTCCATCCATCTACAGTTAAAACATTTGAAGTGAGAGGTTGAGCTTTACCAACACCGGCTTCGCCAACAAGAACTGGATTATTTTTTTTCTTTTGCATTAATACCCAACAAGTTTGTTTTATTTCTTTTTCTCTTCCAACAACTTTGTCCAATTTACCTTCTTCAGCCATGGCGGTCAAATCTTTACCAAAAGTTTCTAGAAATGGAATTTTATTATCATTCTTTTCTGTTTTTTGGTTTTCTCTGTTTGATCCTCTTTCGGATTGTTGATCGATGTCATTATCATTCAATTCATATAATTTGAATGTTTTGAATTTACTTATTCTGTTCATTTATCGGATTAATTTTTTTTATTTATATATAAATATATTTTTATATATTTTTATTCGATATTATAATTATGGGTAATTTACTAAATCATTATATAATGTGTTCAGTTCTTCAGCAAAATTTAATCTACTCAAGTGAAATAATTCATCGAATCTAATAAATTTAAGATACATATCTTTATCGAGAATAATTCCTTTATCATATTTATTATTTACATTTTTCCATAATTCATCAGGTCTAAGGTTTTTCTGATCGGATTTTGGCACCATGAAAGTACCCATGAATTTAACTTCAGATTTTGAATGCGTTTTGTATATTACAAGACCTGTTGGATTTTCGCTACTAATTTTTGATGGATTGAATACATAATAAACTTTACAAGGATTATCAACATCCCAATAGCAGCGACCATTAATAATATTTTTTTTCTCTTTTCCCTTGCCTTTAGATGTTAAAAAAGGAACTCCAGGTAATTTTTTATTTTCATCATCTATTCTAATTACATTACCCATTTCATCGACTTCTTTATCCCCTGTCACTTTATTTCTCTTGTATACTGGGGTATCAAGAGTTAATTTTCCCTTTCTGGCATTATCAAATATTTCTATTTCTTTTCTAGTTAGAGAACCTCTGCCGTTTTTTTTAATTTTATCAACGTAATAATTTAATATCTTGTCTGCTGTATCTGAACCTTCATAGGCATCATAAAAATCATATATTCCTTCGTTTATTAATCTGATTTTATTTTTTTTCATATTTTTATTAATGTGTTTTTTATAATAATGTACAAAATCTCTTATGTAATCTATCTAATATTTCATCATTTCTCCCGGATTTATTTCTTGTATATAATTCAATGAAATTGATGAAATCTTCATATAAATCTTGATCTAAAATCATTCCATAATCATACCTATAATCCAATTCTTTCCATAAAATATCCGGAACAATTTGTTTATAATATTTAAATTTATCTGAATTTGTATTTAATATCATACCAAATTTTTTGCCACCTTCTGTTCTATAAATAATCCAATCATTTGTAATACCGCTATCTGTTTTTAATGTAACATAGGAATAAATAAATCTTTCTTCACTATTTTTATTACGATATACTCTAGCATCAATAATATCTTCAGTTTGTAATTTGTCCAATGGTCTACTTCTACCTTTTGTCGTTATAAATTCTTTCCCTGGTTCGGTGACTGGTTCTTCATCTGTTAAAACATTTCCTTCTTCATCATATAAGTAACCGCCTGTTTTATGTAACTTCAATGCTGGTGATTTTTCATCAGATAAAGTACCACCTTTACTTAAATATATTAATAAATCATTTTCATCTGATGTCAACTTACGTTTTTTCATTATTTCCAATAATTCATTAATTTTGGCTTCCTCTCTTTTTCCTTCGTACAAGAATTCAATGAAATTTCCAATTTTCATATAGAAAAAATATTTTTTTATTTATATATTAAAAATTAGATGTCATTTTTTAACAAATTATGCGTTCAATAAGAAATTTATTACCACGTAATATTTCTAATGTTTCTTAATTTATATATTTCATAAATTATATTTTTTTGCTGCTAATCTCTCAGGATATAAATTATAATACCATTTCCAATAACCATTTAAATCATTATAAGATAATCTATTATTATAACAATTCAAATATTTTAATGTTTCAGGTAATTCAAGTAATTCGGTTAGTTTATTATTATTGCAAACTAAATATTTTAGTGTTTTTTGTAATTACGGTAATTCAGTTAATTTATTATTCCCACAGTATAATATTTCTAATATTTATGGTGAGTCTGGTAATTTAGTTAATTTATTATTTCTACAATCTAAATATTCTAATGTTTCTGGTAATTTTGGTAATTCATTTAGATTATGATAAGATAAATCCAATTCAGTAACTACGTTTTCAAATAATCTATATTTTTTAATATATTTCATAAATTATATTTTTTTACATATAGTCAGTGATTAACAAGAAATTCAATATTATCAATATCATCATCTTGAAATGTAAATATTTCAAGATTAATGTTATATGTTAACATTTTAAAATCGTTCAAATCATTAAACTGCGATAATGTTATTTCAAAATATTCACCGCTTGGTATACCAACTATTGGTATTTTATAATCTTCTTTATATGTATTATAGTCTTTAATCATAACAATATATAATCTTGCACCTCCCATTTATTTTCTGACAAATAATAATAATATCCTCTATCAAAATTAAAAGTCAATATATTCATAGCTGCCAGATAAACACAATCTTCATAAGACATAATTCTAATTTGACCACTTGGTATTTCTACAACCCCGATAATTTTTATTAAGTTAGTTTTATAAAAAACAACAATATCTCCCGTATAATCTAATCTAATATTACAATCCCCGGTTTTTTCTATAGACATTACTTGACCTGTTTGCATAAAATATTTAGAATCTTCATATTTTATGATAACATTATCACCGACCTTTAATTCTTGCTTTGATTCAAATATTTTAAAATCCTTTATCATTTTATATTACTATATGTATTTTTAATTTTAATTTTGATTTTAAATAATTTTTATATTCATCAGTAAATTTATTATTATAACAATATAATTTTTCTAAATTCGTTAAATTTTCAATACCTTCTAAACTAGTTAATAGATTATTAGAACAATTTAATTCTCTTAAATTAGTCAAATGTTCAATTCCTTCTAAACTAGTTAATTGATTATTATAACAATATAATCTCTCTAAATTCGTTAAATGTTCAATTCCTTCTAAACTAGTTAATTGATTATTAGAACAATATAATTCTCTTAAATTCGTTAAATGTCCAATTCCTTCTAAACCAGTTAATTCATTATTAGAACAATATAATTCTCTTAAATTCGTTAAATGTTCAATTCCTTCTAAACTAGTTAATGAATTATTATAACAATATAATGTTCTTAAATTCGTTAAATGTCCAATTTCATCTAAACTAGTTAATTCATTATTAAAACAATATAAATATCTCAAATTTGTTAAATATTCAATACCTTCTAAATTAGTTAATTCATTATTATTACAGAATAATACTTTTAGATTGGTTAAATGTTCAATTCCTTCTAAACTAGTTAATTGATTATAAGAACAATTTAATTCTCTTAAATTAGTCAAATGTTCAATTCCTTTTAAATTAGTTAATTCATTATTATTGCAATATAATCTTCTTAAATTCGTTAAATGTCCAATTCCTTCTAAACCAGTTAATTCATTATTAGAACAAATTAATGTTTTTAAATTAGTCAAATGTTCAATACCTTCTAAACCAGTTAATTCATTATTAGAACAATATAATTCTCTTAAATTCGTTAAATGTTCAATTCCTTCTAAACTAGTTAATTGATTATAAGAACAATCCAATTCTCTTAAATTAGTTAATTGTTCAATACCTTCTAAACTAGTTAATAGATTATTATTACAATCTAATATTTCTATTTGATCTAATGGTTTATTTTGTTTTTTAGCTAACTGTATTATCAGTGTATCATTATCATCGTTCCAATCTTCTTCACCATATGGATCAATATCAGATATATTTAATTGTTCAAATATTCTAAATTTCTTTATCATTTTATGTTCTTAAATCTCTTATTTTTAATGATTTCAAATAATTTTTATATTCATCGGTAAATCTATTATCAAAACAATATAATTCTTTTAAATTCTTTAAATGTTCAATTCCTTCTAAACTAGTTAATGAATTATTATAACAATATAATGTTCTTAAATTCGTTAAATGTCCAATTTCATCTAAACTAGTTAATTCATTATTAAAACAATATAAATATCTCAAATTTGTTAAATATTCAATACCTTCTAAACTGGTTAATTGATTATAAGAACAATTTAATACCTCTAAATTCGTTAAATGTTCAACGCCTTCTAAATTAGTTAATTCATTATTATTACAGAATAATACTTTTAGATTGGTTAAATGTTCAATTCCTTCTAAACTAGTTAATCTATTGTGAGAACAATATAATATTCTTAAATTAATTAGATTTTCAATACCTTCTAAACTAGTTAATTCATTATTAGAACAATATAATTCTCTTAAATTCGTTAAATGTT